>Ga0334883_1000028_pt1 | contig 262335 bp, 227 predicted proteins | sample GraSluR1_MG_6_FD_207230 | JGI IMG/M metagenome (GOLD analysis project Ga0334883, IMG submission 207230) | Sludge microbial communities from methane-producing bioreactor in Wageningen University, Netherlands - Granular Sludge_09_05-R1 | ecosystem: Engineered > Bioreactor > Anaerobic >...
GCTTCGCTGGCCTCGTGGATCCCGCGGTCCTGGCCGGGTCGCGGCCGGGCACCCGGTTCATCTACCAGCCGGACGGCTGGTCCGTCGCGGTCGCGGTGATGGCCGCGATCGCCGGCGTCCTCTCGCTCACGTCGGGGCGGATGGGCGGGCTGTCCGGGGTGTTCATCTCGGTGACCACCGTGCCGGCGGCGGGCAACCTTGCCCTCGGCCTGGCGTTCTGGCTCCCGGACGAGGTCCTCGGCAGCGCTGCCCAGCTCGGCGTCAACCTCTCGGCCATGGTGATCGCCGGCTGGATCACGCTGGCCGTGCAACAGAAGCTGCTCAGCCGGCTACCGGTGAACCCGTGGCAGCGCGACATGTGGCTGCGCCGCCGCAAGGACATGCTCGGCCGCGGCTGAACGAAAAGGGGACGGTTCCGTTTCCGTCCACGTCGGGTGGGTGGACGAAAAGGGGACGGTTCCGTTTCCGTCCACCTCTGGCGGCTGGCCGATAAGGAGAACCGTCCCCTTATCGGCCACGTGTCGGCCAGGGCCTCCGGCGGTTGGCCGAAAAGGAGAACCGTCCCCTTATCGGCCAGGGCGGAGAGAGAGGGCCCCTCGTCGGGCGGGACGGAGGGTCATCCCTCGTGGCCAGGTCACGCAGGGACGGCGGCGCCGAGGGTCTCGCCGATCGGCTCGTGGATGACGAGGGTGGCCAGGTGGTCGTAGCCGGTGGCCTCCTTGTTGATCAGCACCAGTTGGTCGCCGCCGAAGGCATGGACGAGGCCCGCCGCCGGGTAGACCACGAGGGACGTGCCGCCGACGATCAGCGTGTCGGCGCGGGAGAGGTGCTGGACGGCGGCGTCCATGACCGCCGGGTCGAGCGCCTCCTCGTAGAGCACGACGTCGGGCTTGATCACCCCGCCGCACTCGCAGGTGGGCACGCCGTTCGAGCCGAGGATCGCGTCCAGTCCGTAGCCGCGGCCACAGCGCACGCAATTGTTCCGGTGCACGCTGCCGTGCAGCTCCAGGACGGTGCGCGATCCGGCCGCCTGGTGCAGGCCGTCGATGTTCTGCGTCACCACGGCGGTCAGCCGGCCCTCCTGCTCCAGCCGGGCGAGCGCGAGGTGGGCCGGGTTCGGCAACGCGGCCGGATACAGCAGGTGGTCGCGGTAGTAGTCGTAGAACTCGGCGGTGTGCCGCACGAAGAAGCTGTGGCTGAGCACCTGCTCCGGCGCGTACCGGGTGCCGGTGCTGCGGTTGTACAGTCCGTCCCCCGAGCGGAAGTCCGGGATCCCGCTCTCGGTGGAAACGCCCGCGCCGCCGAAGAAGACGATCCTGCGACTCCCGGAGATGATCCGGCTCAGTTCACTGACCACGTTTCGACCCTACGCCCGCTCAAGGCGGGTCCCTGACCTGAGATTGTCACCGAGCGGGGAATAGGCTCCGGTCATGCACGCCGCGTTCGCCGCGCCGACCGATGTCGCGCCCGCCCGTCCGGGGATCGAGGAACGGCTGGCCGCCCTGATCCGCGTCCCGACGGTCTCCGCGGAGCGTGCCGAGACCGGGGACGGCCCGTTCGAGGAATTGATCGCCCTGCTCGCCGAGCAGTACCCGCTCGTCCACGAGCGCCTCACCTGTGAGCGGATCGGGGGCTCAGGGCTCGTCTACACCTGGACCGGTGAGTCGGGCGCCGACCCCGTCGTCCTGATGGCGCACTACGACGTCGTACCTGTCGCCGGCCAGGAGTCCGAGTGGAGCGTGCCGCCCTTCGAGGGGAGAATCGTCGACGGCCAGGTCTGGGGGCGCGGCGCGCTCGACGACAAGGGTGCCCTGTGCACGCTGTTCGATGCGGTGGAGAACCTGCTCGCCGAGAGCTGGGCCCCGCCGCGGACGGTGCTGCTGTGCCTCGGCCCCGATGAAGAGCTGCACGGCACCACGGCGAGGCTGATCGCCCAGACCCTGAAAGAGCGCGGAATACGGCCGTGGCTGGTGCTCGACGAGGGCGGGGCGGTCACAGAGATCCCGTTCCCCGGCGTCAGCGGCACGTTTGCGATGGTGGGGCTCGCGGAGAAGGGCGTGATGTCGGTCGAGCTGTCTGCCGAGGGGATGGGCGGTCACGCCTCCGCACCCACCGGCCTGACCGCGGTCGGACGCATCGCTCGCGTGGTCGCCCGGCTGAATCGCAACGCGTTCGACGTCCGCATGCCGCGCACCGTGGTGAGCCTGCTCGCCGCGCTCGCAGAGCACGCCGAGCCGACCTACGCAAGGGCGTGGCGACTCGCCGCGTCCGCACCGTGGCTGGCCGCACGCCTGCTCGCCGCCGCCGGGGGAGCGGACGGGGCGGCCCTCGTCCGGACCACCCTCGCCCCCACCATGCTCTCAGGTGGCAGCAGCTCCAACGTGCTGCCCTCGAGTGCGTCCGCGATGCTGAACATCCGGGTGAACGTCGGCGAGACCACGACCGGGGTCGTCGCCCGGCTGCGGCGAGTGATCGCCGACCCCAAGGTGTCGGTCCGCGTGGTGGAGGGCGACGAGCCGACCCCGGAGTCGCCGGCTGACAACGCCCAGTTCGCCCTCATCGCCGCCAGTGTGGACGCCGGGTATCCGGGTGTCGCCACCATTCCGTACCTCACCACCGCAGCCACGGACGGACGCCACTGGCACCGGTTCGCGCCCGCCGTTTACCGGTTCGCTCCGCTGTACATCCCCGCCGCAGAGCGCGCCGGAATCCACGGACGCGACGAGCGCGTCGCGATCGACAGCCTGGTCCGCGGCGAGCGCTGCTACCGGGCCCTGCTGAAGGGACTGCCGGCATGACGATTCCGCAAGGGAGCGCGATCGACCCCGGCAAGGTGCGCTTCGGCACGCTGGGCGCTGTGGTGGGCTTCCTGGTCTTCGTCGAGCTCACCAGCGGTGTGATCCAGGGCTTCTACACCCCGCTGCTCACCGACATCGCCCGGCACTTCGGCGTCCCGGACGCGGACGTGAACTGGCTCGAGGGCGGCCAGGCGATGGTGGCTGCGATCGTCATCCCCGCGTTCGCGAAGCTCGGCGACATGATCGGGCACCGCCGAATGCTGCTGGTTTCGACAGCGTTGACCGCCGTGGCCAGCGCCGCGATGCCGCTGACCGGCAACTTCTGGCTGTTCCTGGTCGCCTGGTCGATGCAGGGCTTCTACGTGGTGTGGCTCCCGCTGGAGACGGCCCTGATCTTCTCCCGCGCCCGCTCCACCGGGCATCCGTCGGCTCTCACCCGGCGCGCCGCGGGGCTGCTGGTCGGTGCGCTGGAGATCGGCGTGATCCTCGCCGCGCTGTCCGCCGGTCAGCTGATCGGCGTGGTCCCACTTCCCCACATCCTGTGGATCCCCGCCGTCGCGGTGGCGGCCTGCTTCTTCGTGATCCTCTTTGGGGTGAAGGAGTCGCCCGAACTGCACGGCGGCCGCTTCGACACGGTCGGGCTGGTGCTCGTGGCGATCGCCCTGCTCGCCTTCACCGGCGGGCTGTTCCTGCTCAGGGTGAACGGTCCCGCCAGCCCGCTCGCCTGGGCGGTCCTGGTTGCCGGGCTCGCGGTGTTCCACCCGTTCGTCCGGTGGGAGCTGCGCCAGGCCGATCCCGTGGTTGATGTCCGGATGTTCGCCGACTCCTCGCTGTGGCCGGTGTTCCTCACCGCAGGCCTGTTCGGCGTGAGTGTGCTCGGGGCACAGGCGCCGTTGTCGACCTTCGCGCGCACCGACCCGGCCACCTACGGCTACGGCCTCGGCGCGAGCAGCGGACTCACCTCGGTCCTGATCGGGGTGTACGTGCTGATGCTCGCCGTCGGCGCCCTGCTGCTGCCGGTGGCGACCCGGTTCGTGACGCCGCGCTGGGCGCTGGTCGGCGCCAGCGGGCTGGTGGCGGCGGGATACCTGCTGTTCCTGCCGTTCCACGCCACCTTCGCCCAGACCGTCACCAACATGGTGATCGCAGGGCTCGGCTCCGGTGCGCTGGTCGCCGCACTGCCGGCGGCCGCGGCGTCGGCGGCGCCGCACGGCCAGACCGGGGTCGCCACCGGACTGACGAACTCGGTCAAGACCGTCGGCGGCGCGATCGCGTCCGCCGTGTTCGGGATCGCGCTGGCCACCCACGCCGACGGCTCGGTGGCCGAAACGGCCGGCTCGTTCAGCGGCTACGTCACCGTCTGGACCGTGTGCGGGCTCACCGCCCTGGCTGCCGCGATCGCGCTGCTCTTCGTGCCGCCGACAGCGTTCAGTGATCGGGTGGGGTAGTCGGGTCGTTCAGCCCTGGTCGCGGGAAGTGATTGCCTTCGCGACGGTCTCGGCCAGTACCTGGTCGACTTTGAGGTGTGCGGCCTGGGGGCTCTGCGGGGCGGGCCTGGGCATGGTCCGAACGGCTTCGGTGATCTGGGCGATCGCTTCGGCGTCGGGTGCGTCGGAGGTGTCGACGACGAGGTCGTAGGCGGACTCGTCGGCCCAGTCGGCGCCGTAGAATAGCCGGACGAAGCGGGCCCGGAGTTCGTCGTCGGCCTTGACGAGCTGGGCGGCCTCCTCGGGTCCGATCTCGTCGCGCTTGCCGATCCGGCGGGCGCGTGCGGTGTCGGACGCCTTCACGAAGACGTTCAGGACGTCGGCCATGCCGGCGAGCACCTGGTAGCCGCCCCGGCCGAGGATCACGACGTTGCCACGGGCCGCGATCGCCGCGATGGTCTGGTTCATCATCTCGACGGTGACGGTGCTGTTCTGGTCGAACAGTTCCCAGATCTTGGGCTTGTGGTCGTAGAGGAGGTTGAGCCGGGTCAGTCCGTACTGGCGGATCACCTTGTTGATCAACGACTTGTCGGCGAACTCGTAGCCGAGGTCCTTTGCCAGGGCCCGGGCGATCCGTGCGCCATGGGTGCCGACCTGGCGGGAGATGGTGATGACGGCCATGGTGTCTCCTCCTCATGCACGCCTGATGTTCGTATGTTCTTACAATACCCGGCCTACGGCCCTCACGGGAGGTTTCGGACGAATTCCCGGGGCGGTCAGGTCCGTTCAGGCCAGGAGGTCCAGCACGGTCCGGCCGACCCCGTCCGCGTCGTTCCCCGGTACCACGGTGAACCCCGCCGAGAGCAGGCTGTGGTGCCCGTTGGCCACCACGTACCCGCGTCCCGCCCAGGCCAGCATCGCGCGGTCGTTCGGCATGTCCCCGAAGGCGATCACATCGGACGCTCCGACGCCGAGTTCGGCGCACATCAGCGCGAGCGTGCTCGCCTTGGTGACGCCGGGGGCGCTGAGTTCGAGTAGCCCGTACGCGCCCGCCACCACCGAGTGGGTCTGGGTCAGCCGGTCGCCGACCACGCGCAACGCCTGCTCCGCCAGCGCGTCGCTGTCCAGCCGGGTGTGGTAGCCGAGCAGCTTGATCACCGGGCCGATCCGCGCGGTCAGGGCGTCCAGGTCGGCCATCACCGACCCCGCGGAGGCTCGCTCGACCGACGGACACCCGGGCTCGCAGCCGAAGCCGGTCGGGGTCTCGAAGCCGAACGTGATGCCCGGGATCGCGGTGCGGAGCGCGTCTGCGACCTCCACGGCGGTCGCAGCGTCGAGCGGGAAGCTGCGCACGACTGTCCTGGTGGCCAGGTCGAACACGGCGGCGCCGTTGCTGACCACGACCTGGGAGTGCGCCTCAGCGAGTTCGTCCAGCACGTCCAGCCAGCGCAGCGGGCGTCCGGTCGCGACCACGAACGGGATCCCGAGCTCCGCTGCCCGCCGCGCGGCCGCGAGGTTGGTCGGCGAGACCTTGTGGTCGGAGCCGAGGAACGTACCGTCCAGGTCGGTGGCGATCAGTCGGGGCCGCCCGGTCGGCGAGCCGGTCACAGCCGGGAGTTCGGGGACGGGGAACCTGGCCCGGACGGGGATCCGGACGCGGGTGAAGGCGAACCCGACTGCGGGGACGGCGATGCGGAGGATGGCGAGGGCGAGCCCGACTGCGGGGACGGCGATGCGGAGGACGGCGAGGGCGACCCCGACTGCGGCGACGGCGAGCCCGACTGCGGGGACGCGCTCGTCGGAACCGGCGGCGGCGGCGACACCGGGGGCGCCTGCTGGAAGATCAGGATGGCGATCAGCACCGCCAGGGCGGCCAGCAGCAGCATCAGCAGCCACGAGGCGAGGATCGACAGCCACCCGGCTCGGTCATGGCGCCCCGGCCACGGCAGCGGCCACAGCTTCGCGATCCCGGGACGGGCCCGGTCGATCCAGTGCAGCTGGTAGTCGGGCCCCGCGGGGGTGCCCTGCAGGGGCAGGTCCGACAGGTCGACCTCGGCGAGGATTCGGGACGCCTCCGCGACCGACGCGGGGGAGGCGTCGTAGGCGAGTGCGACCCACGGCGTGGCCGGCGTCTCCTCACCGATCCGCGGGTCGTCGTGCTGGTCGTCGGTGAAACGGCGGGCGAGTCGACCCTCGCCCTGGCCGTGCCCACCGCGCGCCAGCACGGTGTCGATGTGCATCTGGTTGACCGTGCCGGCGAACCGCTCCCTGGCCCCTGCGTCCGCCGCAGCACCCTCCGAGAGCAGGATCAGCATGGTCGGGGTGTTGGCCTGGTCGTGCCCGATGTAGGCCACACCGGACGAGGCGGCAACCAGTCGCGCGTCCAGCCAGTAGTCGCCGATCTTCGGCGGGTCGGAGGGCAGCAGCGGGGAGAGCCGTGGCGGCTGCGGGCCGTCCGTCGGCGGTTCCGGTGCGGTCATCTCGTCCCATCGTCGTGCGGGACGTTCCCGCCGTGCCCCCATTGTGCCGTACCGTCCGGACGGCCTCCCATCCCGCGCGGCGACGTGCACTCAGGGGGCCCACAGCGGCAGCCGGTATCGTTGACCCGCCTTCGGAATGACCGACCCGGACAGCAGGAGAAATCGCGTGACCGATCCCACCCAGCCCGCGGCTGCGCCCGCACCCGCCCAGCCGCAGCCAACCGGCTCCGATGCGGCGAAGGCGGCGAAGCTCCTCGGCGAGGCGATCGCCCAGGTGCAGCGCGTCATCGTGGGCCAGGAGCACATGGTCGAACAGCTGATGGTGGCCCTGCTGGCGAAGGGGCACTGCCTTCTGGAAGGTGTGCCCGGCGTGGCGAAGACGCTTGCCGTACGCAGTTTCGCCACCGTGGTCGGCGGCCAGTTCGCCCGGATCCAGTTCACCCCCGACCTGGTCCCGTCCGACATCGTGGGCACCCGGATCTACTCGGCCCGGCAGGAGAAGTTCGACATCGCCCTCGGTCCGGTGTTCGTGAACTTCGTCCTGGCCGACGAGATCAACCGCGCCCCCGCGAAGGTCCAGTCGGCCATGCTCGAGCTGATGGCCGAGCAGCAGGTGTCCATCGGCGGCACCACCTACCCGGTGCCGCAGCCCTTCATCGTGATCGCCACAGAGAACCCGATCGAGTCCGAGGGCGTCTACCCGTTGCCCGAGGCGCAGCGGGACCGCTTCCTGCTGAAGGTGGACGTGCCGTATCCGCGCGGCAACGAGGAGTTCGAGATCCTGCGCCGGATGAGCGTGCGCCCGCCGACCGCGAACCCTGTGCTCGACCCGCAGGTCGTGCTCCAGTTGCAGGAGCAGGCGTCGAACGTCTTCGTGCACAACCTGGTCGCCGAGTACATCGTGCGCCTGGTCCTTGCCACCCGGACCCCTGAGGAGTTCGGGATGCCGGACCTCACCTCTGTGGTCCAGGTCGGCTGCAGCCCGCGCGCCACCCTGGGTCTGGTGGCCGCCTCCCGGGCGCTGGCGTTGATCCACGGACGCGACTACGTGCTTCCGACCGACGTCCAGGCCGTGGCAAGGGACGTGATGAGCCACCGGCTCGTGCTCGGCTTCGACGCGGTCGCGGACAACATCACGCCGGCCCAGGTGATCGAGCGGATCCTGGCCATGGTGCCGCCGCCGACGCCGGTGTGGAACAGCCAGCAACGGCAGGTCGCGCACACCCAGCACAGCTACGTTCCGGAAGCGCGTCCCTGAGCGTGACCGTGCGGCCCGGATTCGCGCCACCGCCCGAGGACCTCGGCGCGGTGGCCTCGGTGCTGCACGAACCCACCGCCCCGACGATCCCGCTGCACAAGCTCGCGCCCGAGGCGGCGCTGCGCCGGCTGGAACTGACCGTGGTCCGGCGCCTGGAGGGCTTCCTGCACGGTGACCACCAGGGCCTGCTGCCGGGTCCCGGCACAGAGGCCAACGACGCCCGCATCTACGTGCCGGGCCAGGACGACGTCCGCAAGATCGACTGGGCGGTGACCGCCCGGACGATGACGCCGCACGTCCGCGACACCATTGCCGACCGGGAGCTCGAGATCTGGGCGCTGCTCGACGTCACCCCGTCCATGAACTGGGGGACGGAGGGTGTCACCAAACGCGACCTCGGCATCGCCGCGATCGCCACCATCGGCTTCCTCAGCCAGAAGATGGGCGACCGGTTCGGCGGGCTGATCATGCGTCCGGACGAGATCAGGCGCTACCCGGCGCAGTCCGGTCGCACCGCGTTGTACGGACTGCTGCGCCGGATGCTCACCGAGCCGATCGTGTCCGACCACACGACCGGGCCCTACTCGCTGGCGGCGGGCATCCAGCGGATGGCCCGCACCGAGCGACGCCGGGGCATGCGACTGGTGGTGTCCGACTTCCTCACTCCCGGCGACTTCGAGCTGGACCCGAATGTCGAGCCCGAGTGGGAGCGTCCGATGCGGCAGCTGGCGGTGCGCAACCAGGTGCTGGCCATCGAAGTGGTGGACAGCCACGAGGTTCAGTTCGCCGACGTCGGCGACCTGCTGATCCGTGATCCGGAGACCGACTTCGAACGCTACGTGAACACCTCCGACGAGGCCGCCCGCGAACGCATGGACGCAGCGACCGCGGCGCAGCGGGAGCGGATCCGGATCGCGTTGCGCCGGGCCGGAGCAGCGCACATCCAGTTGCGCACCGACAGAGACTGGGTGCATGACATCGCCCGCTTCGTCCTGGCCTACCGGCGTACGGCCAGCATGCTTCACCAGCCGCCTGCGGGGGTGAGCAAGTGACCTGGCCGCCCTCGTTCCTCGACCCCGAGCGGCTCTGGGTGCTGCTCGTCGTCCCGGTGCTGATCGCGGGCTACGTCTACCTGGTCCTGCGCAAGAAGAAGACCGGGATGCGGTTCACCAACACCGCGATCCTGTCCCGGGTGGTGCCCCGGCAGTCCCAGTGGCGCAGGCACCTGGCGGTCGGGTTGTCGCTGGCTGCGCTGGTCGCGCTGAGCCTGGCGTGGGCGCGTCCCAACGGCATCGAAATGGTGCCGAGGGAGCGAGCTACCGTTGTCATGGTGATCGACACCTCCCAGTCGATGGCTGCCACGGACGTCGCGCCGACCCGGCTGGACGCGGCCAAGCAGGCTGCGCTCACCTTCGTCAAGGCGTTGCCGGAGCAGTACAACGTTGCCGTGGTGAGCCTTTCGGGAAACCCGGCGCTGATCCTCCCGCCCACGACCGACCGGGCACAGGCACAGCAGGCGATCAACAGCCTGAGACTGGCCGACTCGACAGCGGTCGGCGAGTCGATCTACGTGGCGCTGAGCGCGCTGCAGTTGGCGCCGAAGGGCACCGATTCAACCCCGGCGCCCGGCGCGATCGTCCTGCTCTCCGACGGGCAGAACACCGCCGGCCGCTCGCCGACCCAGGCCGCGGCCGCGGCGAAGAAGGCGGGGGTGCCCGTCTACACGATCGCCTACGGCACCGAGAACGGGTATGTGGATCTCGACGGTGAACGCAACCGGGTGCCACCGGACAAGGCACTGCTGACGAACATCGCGCAGTCCTCCGGCGGCTCGGCCTTCTCCGCGGAGAACCTCGACCAGCTGAACAAGGTGTACAACAACATCCGCAGCGAGGTCGGCCAGACCCCGACGAAGAAGGAGACCACAGCGTTGTGGGCCGGCTACGGGCTGGCGTTCGCCGTGGTGGCGGCACTCGCAGCGGTGTCGCTCGGAGCGAGGTGGCCGTAGCATGCCCCTGGATTTCATGCGCCCGGAGCGCCTGTGGTGGCTGTTGATGATCCCGCTGCTGGTCGGGCTCTACCTGTTCCTGTTGTGGCGGCGCCGGCGCAGGGCCCGTCCGCACGCGATCACGAACCTCGATCGTGTCCTGCCGAAGCAGCAGTCGTGGAAGCGGCATCTGGCCGTCAGTCTCGCGGTGCTGGCGCTCGCCGCGCTGAACGTGGCGTTCGCGCAACCCAAGGGCGAGGTGGAGGTGCCCAGAGAGCGGGCCACGATCGTGCTCACCATCGATGTGTCCCGGTCGATGATCGCAGAGGACGTGGCGCCGAACCGGCTCGCGGCGGCGAAGGCGGCAGCGCAGGACTTCCTCCAGATGCTGCCCGCGGGCTTCAATGTCGCGCTGGTCAGCTTTGCGGGCACGGCCGCGGTGGTGGTGCCGCCCACGACGGACCGCGGCGTGGTGGCCGCGGCGATCGAGAACCTGCAGGTGGCGCCGTCCACCGCGATCGGCGAGGGCATCTACTCCTCCCTCGATGCGATGGCCCAGGCGCCGCCGGATCCGAATGACCCCGACAGCACGGCCCCTGGCGCGATCGTGCTGCTCAGCGACGGCTACACGAACGTGGGCAGGCCGTCCGACCAGGCCGCGCAGGAGTCGAAGAAGCGCGGCATCCCGATCTACACGATCGCCTACGGAACGGCGAACGGCTACGTCGAGAACGAGGGACGCCGCGAGCCCGTGCCGGTCAATCCCGCCGAGCTCAACCAGATCTCGCGGATCTCCGGCGGCAAGGCGTTCTCCGCGGGATCGGAGAGCGAGCTGAAGCAGGTGTACTCCTCGATCGCGCGCCAGGTTGGCTACATGAAGGTCGACCAGGAGGTCACCGAGGCCTACGCCGGCTACGCCCTCGGGTTCGCGATCCTCGCGGGCATCGCGGTGATCTCCCTGGCCGCCCGCTGGCCGTAGCCCGCCTGGGCGCGGGCGCCGAAGATCGCGGTGCCGATCCGCACGACCGTGGCGCCATGGGCGACGGCGAGCTCGAAGTCGCCGGACATGCCCATCGAGAGCTCGTCCCAGGACTGCCCGGGCAGGGCCGCGTCCCTGAGGCGTCGCTGGACGTCGACGACCCGCTCGAAACAGGCAGCGACCTGTTCGTGGTCGGTGGACGCGAGCGCGAGCGTCATCAGGCCCCGGACCCGGAGCGCGTCGAAGGCCGTCAGCTCACGGGCGAATCCGGGGACCGCCTCGGGCGCCAGGCCGAACTTCGAGTCCTCACCGGATGAGTTCACCTGCACCAGCACATCGAGGGTCCGACCGGCCGCCTGGAGCCGGCGATCGAGCTCGGCCGCAAGGCCGAGCGAGTCGAGCGCCTGGAACTCGGCGGCGAAGGAGGCGACGAGCTTCGCCTTGTTCGACTGCAGGTGGCCGATCATCACCCACTCCAGCCCGGGGACGCCCGCGAGCTCAAGAGCCTTGGCGGAGGCCTCCTGGGCCTTGTTCTCGCCGAATCGCGTGCACCCGGCGGCATGCGCGGCGAGGACGTCGGAAGCAGGGCGGGTCTTGCTGACCGGCAGCAGCCGGACCGAACCGGAGGGACGTCCCGCCGCGGCGCAGGCCGCGTCGATCTTCGCCCGCACGGTGGCGAGGTTCGCTGCGATCGGGTGCACGTCCCCAGCTTGGCACGAGACTCGCGCGCAGACTGGTACGCGCGGGACGGGTGGGGCAGAATGATCACATCCCCCGTGGGACTGAGGTGGCTGGGGAAGGCACATCTCAGTGATTGGGGGGACCGAATGTCCGGCACGCGCGGGATCATCCAGATCCACTCCGCGCCCGCTGCGCTGCGTCCGCATCTGGAATGGGCGGTCGGCGCGGTGTTCGGCGCACCCGTGGAGTTCAGCTGGGCCAACCAGCCGGCCGAGCCGCGCAGCCTGCGCGCGGAGTTCCCCTGGCACGGACGAGCCGGCACCGGCGCACAGCTGGCCAGCGCACTGCGCGCGTGCGAACGCGCCCGTTTCGAGGTGACCGAGGAACCCGCCGCCGGGCAGGAGGGGATGCGGTGGGCCTACACCCCCCGGCTGGGCATCTTCGCCGCCGCCATCGGCGTGCACGGCGACATCATGGTCCACGAGGACCGGCTCAAACAGGCCATCCTCGCCGACGCGCTCGGCCGCCAGCCCCTGGGGGAGGGCATCGCCCAACTCCTCGGGGCAGCGTGGGACGCGGAACTGGAGGCCTTCCGCCAGGCCGGCGACGGGGCGCCCGTGCGCTGGCTGCACCAGGTGGGATGATCACACGCAGGTGTCCTGGAGAGGCCTGCCGCGACCTCTCCAGGACACCGTGTTGCGTCAGCGGCTCTGGTTGGCGTTCGTCACGGCCACCGCCACGTTCGCCCCGCCGAAACCGAAGGAGTTGTTGATCGCGGCGAGGTCGCCCGCGGGCAGCGGCCGGGCGGTCAGCGCGGCGATGTCGATGCCCAGGTCGGGTTCGGGGTTCTCCAGATTGATCGTCGGCGGCACCATCCGGTCGTGCAGGGCCAGGACGGCCGCGATCGTCTCCAGCGCGCCGGCGCCACCGAGCAGGTGGCCGGTCATCGACTTGGTGGACGTGACCACGCAGCCATCCACCGCGCTGCCGAGCCCGGTGCGGATCGAACCGGCCTCGGTCAGGTCGCCCTGGGGCGTGGAGGTTCCGTGCGCGTTCACGTGCCGGATGTCGGACGCGCTCAGTCCCGCATCCGCGATCGCCTTGCGCATAGCGCCGAACTGACCCTCCCCGGTGGGGTCCGGCTGCACGATGTCGTGGCTGTCCGCCGTGATGCCGGAACCGGCGAGCGTGCCGTACACCTTCGCGCCGCGAGCCTTCGCGTGCTCCAGCGTCTCGATCACCATGACCGCCGAGCCCTCGCCCATCACGAAGCCGTCGCGGTCCACGTCCCACGGACGGGAGGCACGCTCGGGCTCGTCGTTGCGCCGGCTCACGGCCTGCATCTGGCCGAAGGCCGCGATCGGCAGCGGATGGATCGTCGCCTCGGTGCCGCCGACGACGGCGATGTCGGCGCGACCGAGCCGCAGCTGGTCGAGCGCCAGCGAGATCGCCTCGTTCGAGGAGGCGCAGGCGGACACGGGGGTGTGCACCCCGGCCTTCGCGTGCACCTGGATGCCGATGTTGGCTGCCGGGGCGTTGGCCATCAACATGGGGATGGTGAACGGGCTCACCCGGCGATAGCCCTTGTCGCGGTGGGCGTCCCAGTTGTTCAGCAGGGAGTGCAGGCCGCCGATGCCGCTGGCCACGGACACGATCAGTCGCTGCGGGTCGACCTGGGTCCCTTCCTCGGCGTCCCAGTCGAGGCCGGCGTCCGTCCACGCCTCCTGTGCGGCGATCAGCGCGAGCTGGGTGGAGCGGTCGAGCCGGCGCGCCTTGACCCGCTCGATCACCTCGGACGGGTCGACCTTCACGTACGCGGCGATCTTCACCGGGAGCTCTTCAGCCCACTCCTCGGTGATGGCGCTGACGCCGGACCGGCCGGCGAGCATGCCGGCCCAGGTGGACGCGACGTCACCGCCGAGCGGGGTGGTGGCGCCGAGGCCGGTGATCACGATCTCAGTCATGAGGCTCCAACGTTGGTGGGATGAGGTGTTGCGCAGTCCCGCCGGTCGGACCCGCCGAGACTCGCGAAGGAGTGTCGACCGGTCCGGCCAGCGGGCTCGGCGAGCCAGCCGTGGGTCAGCTGTGCGCCTCGATGTAGGCGACCGCGTCGCCCACCGTCTTGAGGTTCTTGGACTCCTCGTCGGGGATGGTGACGCCGAACTTCTCCTCACAGCCGACGAGGATCTCGACCATCGCGAGGCTGTCCACGTCGAGGTCGTCGACGAAGGACTTGTCGAGCTGCACGTCGTCCACCGGCACACCGGCGACGTCGTTGACGAGTTCGGCGAGCTGGGCCCGGATGTCTTCAGTGGTAGCCATTGGGTTTCTCCTTAACTAGTGGGGCTTTGTTGTTCCGGACGGGTCCGGAGGAATCAGGGGAGGGTGATCACCTGTCCGGCGTAGACCAGGCCTGCGCCGAAGCCGATGATCAGGGCGGTCTGACCGCTGGTGGCCTCGCCGCTGGAGAGCAGCGCGTCCATCGCCATCGGGACCGTGGCCGCGGAGTTGTTGCCCAGCTGGCGGATCGTGCGGGCTACGACCACCGTCTCGGGCAGCTTCAGGTAGCGCAGCAGGGTGTCGGTGATCCGGTCGTTGGCCTGGTGCGGGATGAACACGTCCAGCTGGTCGGGGGTCAGGCCTGCGCCGTCGAGGCACTTCTTGGTGGCCCGGGCGATGAAGCTGGTGGCCCACTTGAACACCGCCCGGCCGTCCATGCCGAGCTTGGGGAACACACCGGTCTCGACGGCGGTGTGCCAGTCGGCGGTCTGCCAGATCACGTTCTCCTGGCCGCCGTCCGAGCCCCACACGACCGGGCCGATGCCGTTGGTCTCGCTGGGGCCGACGATCACCGCGCCGGCGCCGTCGCCGAAGAGGAACGCCGTGCCGCGGTCCTCCAGGTTGGTGATCTCGCTGATCACCTCGCCGGCGATCAGCAGGACGTAGGTGGCCTGGCCCGCGCGGACGATCGACTCGGCCTGGGCGAGGCCGTAGCAGAAGCCCGCGCACGCCGCAGAGATGTCGTAGGCCGCGGCGTCCGGGATGCCCAGCTGGTGGGCCAGCTTCGGAGCCAGTGCCGGGGTCTGGTGGTAGTGCGAGATGGTCGAGAGGATCACCGCACCGATCTCGGCCCGGTCGATCCCGGCGCGTTCGATCGCCTTGCCGGCGGCCTCCATCGCAAGGGTCTCGATGTTCTCGTCCTCGGCGACCCAGCGGCGCTCCTTGATTCCCGTGCGCTGCGTGATCCACTCGTCACTCGAGTCGATGTACTGCAGGAGGAACTCGTTGTCGATCACCCGGGACGGGGTGGCCGAGCCGACGCTGTAGATGCGCGCGTACTTCGGTCCGGTGCTTGCCTTGATCTCGGTCATCTTCTCCTGCTTCAGTGCTCGCCGGCGTCGCCGTGCGTGGCCACGAACTCCTGCGCGGCCGGGATCTGGTCGGGTGTGTTCAGGCTGAACAGCTCAACGCCCTTGAGGTTGCGCTTCGCGATCCCGGTGAGCGTGCCGGCCGGGGGCAGCTCCAGCAAGCCGGTGACACCCAGCTCGGCCATGGTCTGCAGGCACAGGTCCCACCGCACCGGGTTCGCGACCTGCTTCACCAGCCGGGCGAGGTACTCCTCGCCGGAGTGCACGATCTGGCCGTCCGCGTTCGACAACAGCCGGGTGCGCGGGTCGTGGGTCGTGATCGCGCGGGCCAGGCGGGCGAGGTGTTCGACCGCCGGCTCCATGTGGACGGTGTGGAACGCGCCGGCCACGCTGAGCTGGATCAGGCGTGCCCGCGCAGGCGGATTCGCCTGGAGGTCGGCGAGCTGCTCGACGGTGCCCGCCGCCACGATCTGGCCGGAGCCGTTGTTGTTGGCGGCGGTGAGGCCGGCGGCCTCGATCGCGGTGAGCACCTCGACGGGATCGCCGCCGACGACGGCCATCATCGAGGTGGGCCGAACCGCGCTGGCCGCGGCCATCTGCTGGCCGCGCTCGCGGACGAAGACCATGGCCTGCTCGGCCGAGAGGACGCCGACCGCCGCGGCGGCGGTGATCTCGCCCACGCTGTGGCCGGCGACGACCGCGGTCCGCCGGAAGCCGTCCGCCGGGTGCGGGAACAGTTCGAGCGCGGTGGCGAGTCCTGCCGCCACCAGCAGGGGCTGCGCGATGGCGGTGTCCCTGATCGTCTCGGCGTCGGCCCTCGTCCCGTAGTGGGCGAGATCGAGGCCGGTCACCGCACCGAGCCAGTTCAGTCGATCGGCGAAGGTGGGCTCTGCGAGCCACGCGGAGAGGAATCCAGGAGCCTGGGCGCCCTGCCCGGGCGCGACGATTGCGAGCACGTCTCCACTCTGTCGAAATTCCGTTCACGCGCCGGGGTCATCCGCGACGAATTTCCAGCGGCCGACTTTGTAGGAAACCTACAACGACATGCCGAAGCGGCACCGTGATCCGTGGGTCCCGGTTGTTCAGTTCGGCGTCTCGGCAGTCAATCTGCGCGGGAGGGCCGCGCGCCGTAGGTGATCTCCAGGTACTCGGGATGCCTTTCGATCCACCCCTTGATGAACGGGCAGACGGCGAGTGCCTTGCGGGTGGAGGTGTCGCGAACCTGGTCGAGCGCGAACCGCGCGATCGCCGATCCGATGCCGCGTCCTTCGAAGGCCGGCTCCACCTCGGTGTGTGTGAAGACGACCAATTCGTCGGTGAGCTGGTACTCGGCGAATCCGGCCAGGACGCCGTCGATGTGCGCCTCGAACCTCCGCGCGGCGGTGTTGTCGCTCAGTTCGATGCCGTTCATCGGTGCTCCTCGTGTTCCCCGATCAGCAGGGCGCCAGACGGGCAACGCCCCACGACCTCGCGCAACTGCGCGGCGCCCTCTGCGGTGTCTGCCTGCATCGGGTCGATCCATGGTCGCTTCGTCGTGTCGAACACCGTCGGCATTCCGCGCACACACTCGGCGGCGTGCTGGCAGACCGCTCCGTCGAACGTCACGTCGATGATCGACCCCCGGTACAGCTTCCTGGCCATGGCACCTCCGTCGTGGTTCGGGCCGCGAGGGCTACACGGTACCCCCGGCAGGTCATCGAACGGCTGGCGCTGCGGACGCTCAGTCCAGCAGCCGCCCGAGGGTGAGCGCGAGCCGCAGGGCGTAACCGCCGCGGGGATCGAGCGGAGAGTAGCCGGTGAGTTCATGGATCCGCCGCAGGCGGTAGCGGACCGTGTTTGGGTGTACGTACTGGGCACGGGCTGTGGCCTCGATCGAACCACCAGACTCGAAGAAGGCGGCGAGGGTGTCGGCGAGGTCCCTTCCCGCATCCACGATCGGCCGGTAAAGGTCGTTGGCCAGCGTGCGGCGGGCGTGCCCGTCGCCGGAGAGGGCCCGCTCGGGCAGCAGGTCCTCCGCAGCGACCGGGCGGGGCGCGTCCGGCCAGGCCCGGGCGGCGCGCATGCCGGAGAGGGCGGCCCGCGCGCTGCGAGCTGCCTCGGCGAGATCGGCGACGATCGGTCCGACCACGACCTGGCCGTCGCCGAATTCCCCGGTGAGGTCGGCGACCTGCCGGACGAGCGCGTCGCGGCCGGCCAGGCGTCCGCCGACGACCAGCACGAGGCGATCGCCCTGGGGCGCGGCCAGCAGGTCGAGCGAGTGCCGGGCAGCGATCTGACGGATCGTCTCGACGGCACGCCCGGGATCGGACGGTGCGGCACCGATCACGACCGCGAGCGCCGGCGGCGACGCCCAGCCGAGCGTGGACGCGCGGGAGACGACGGACTCGTCCGCCTCGCCGCGAATGACGGCGTCCACTACCAAGGCTTCGAGCCGGGCGTCCCACGCGCCGCGGGCCTCGGCTGCGCGCGCGTAGATCTGGGCGGACGCGAAGGCGATCTCGCGGGAGTAGCGCAGGATCGCGATCCGCAGGGGTAGCTGTTCGTCCTTCGGCAGCGATGCGATCCGGTGCTCGACGGTCTCGATCGTGGTGCGGACGAGGTCGACGGTCTGGTTGAGCGTGATCCGCCGGGTCAGGGCGCGGGGGGCGGCATCGAACACCGAGCCCGGGTCGACGTCCTCGCCGCCTGCGGCGAACCACCGCACGAAACCGTCGATGCCGGAGCGCGCGACGAGCGTGATCCAGGAGCGGTGCTCGGCGTCCAGTTCGGAGAACCAGCGGTGCTCGTCAGCGATCCGCGCCAGGGCGTCGGTGGTGAGCCCTGCCGCCATCCCGGCCAGCTGTCGGGAGATCTCGACGCGGGCCGCGCGCGACGGCCACCAGGACTGGTCGGCTTCGGTGCTCTGGCCCATGGCCGCATCCTAGGTGCTGCACGGTCCGCGGCGAGCGTCCTGCCGGCGCGGGCCGGCTCGCTCTCGCGCCTGCGGAGCGGCCTGCGTCGGCGTAGCGTGGAATCGCTCGGCCAGCGCGTCGAGGGCCGGCGTGTGGCGGCTGGGGGAAGAAGGTACGGCGATGCGTACCAGCCGCATCGTAGCTGTGCTCGTGTGCACGCTCGCCCTGGTGCTCGGTCTTCCGGGAGCGGTCCCGGCAACGGCAGCGGCAGGGGCGCCAGCGGCGGTGCAGGGCCAGGTGCTCTCGGGCATGGATCCGATCGGTTTCGCCAGGGTGACGGTGTTCAGCGCCGACACCGGAGCGAAGCTTGGTTCCGTCATGACCGACGGGTCCGGCTACTACATGGTGACGGGGCTGCCCGCCATCCCGGTGCAGGTCCGGGCGACGAAGCCCGGCTATCTGGAGAGTTGGGCGGACGGTGCGCACTCGAGGGCGAGCGCCACGGTGTACCCGCTCGCTCCTGGCGAGACGCTCCAGCAGTCCTGGGATCCAATGCGGCTCTATCTCGACATCACCCCCGAGGGGGTGGTCACCGGCACGGTTGTCCGGCTCGCGAACCCGTCCTCCCCGAACGCGCGGCCGGTCGCCGGTGCGCGAGTCGTGGTGACCTCTGCCACGACCGGTGAGCGGCTCGGCTCGGCGGTGACGACCAGGCGGGGCACGTTCCGGGTCGGGATGCTGCCCGCAGGGCAGGTCACCGTGCGGGTGAAGGCCGCCGGGCTCGCTGCGGTGTACGCCCCGAACAGCCCGCCGGGGGAGGTGGTGAGGTTTGACGTCCAGGCCGGCGCAGAGACCGACGTCGGTGTGGTCCGGGTGTACTCCACCGCGACGGTCTACGGCTACATCCTTTGGCACATGGACCCGATCTCGCAGTCCTCGGAGGTGACGGTGTTCAACGCCCGCACGGGTCGTACGATCCGGACGGTCACGGTGCCGCCGGACGGATCGTTCGAGCTCGACGGGCTGCAGCCGGGACGGATCCGGGTGCGGGTGCGGGCGGAGGGCTTCCTCGACTCGTGGTGGGGGCCGGTGACGCTCAGGGCCGGTCAGGTGCTGGGGCCGAACTGGTCTGACGGCGCTGCGGTCTTCGAGCTCGTTCCCGAAGGGGTGCTGACCGGCCGGGTGATGGGTTTCAACAACGACCCGCTGGCAGGCTGGGATGACCCGCTGGGCGGCGTGCACGTGAGCGTTGTCTCGACCGTCACCGGAACGGTGCTGGGCCGGGCGGACACCGACGCGCGCGGCGAGTTCCGGATCGGAAGGTTGCCGGCCGGACCGGTGCAGGTCCGCGCAGCGGTGCCGGCGTGGGACACCACCAGCTGGGCGCCGGACCAACCCACCCGGCTCACTGGCGAGGTGTACCAGGTTGCCAGCGAGGAGACCGTGGACGTGGGCACGATCCGGGTCTTCGCCGCGGCCACCATCACCGGAACCGTGCGCAGCGCGACCCGTCCGGTGGCCGGGGCGAAAGTGACGGTCTTCGACGCCGTCACCCGCAAGGCGATCGCCTCGACCCGCACGAGAGCCGACGGCAGGTACACCCTCACCGGGCTGTGGACCGGGGAGTCCCGGCAGGTGAAGGTGCGGGCGAGCCGGGCGGGATACCGCACGGCCTGGGCTGACTCGGCCCCGGGCTCGAGCTGGGCCACCGCGACCGTGTTCACCTTGTCGCCGGGGACGACTCTGGCGCAGTCGGCCGATCCGCCGGTGCTCACCCTCACCCTGACCCGTCGCTGAACCGGGAGGCCTCCGGGGCCTTCGCGCCTAGGCTGGGCCGGTGACGTCCGCCGATCCGGTCGCAGCCCTCCGCGAGATCGCCTACCTGATGGAACGGGTGCAGGCGGACGGGCACCGGGTGCGTGCGTTCCGGGTGGCTGCCGACGTGGTCGCCGGGCTGTCCGCGGAGGAGTTCGGGCAGCGGGCCGCGTCCGGGACCTGGCGGGAACTGGCGGGACTGGGGGAGACCACTGCCGCCGTGGTGGCACAGGCGCTCGCCGGAGGCGTCCCGGACCGGCTCGCGAAGCTACGCGGGGAGGCGAAGCCGCTGGCCGTAGGCGGCGAGGCGCTGCACGCGTCGCTGCGGGGCGACCTGCACACCCACACTGATGCCTCGGACGGAACCGCGCCGCTCGAGCGGTCGCGAGAGGCTGCGGCGGCACTCGGCTACGAGTACCTGGCCATCACCGACCACTCGCCACGGCTCACGGTGGCCAACGGGCTCATCGCGGAACGACTCGGCGCGCAGGTGGATCGCCTCGCCCAACTGAACCGGGACGAAGGCGTCCGCCTCCTGCCGGGGATCGAGGTGGACATCCTCCCCGACGGAAGGCTCGACCAGGTGCCCGCGCTGCTCGACCGGCTCGATGTCGTGGTCGCCAGCGTGCACTCCGAGCTGCGGATGGAATCGGAGCCGATGACTCACCGCATGGTCGCAGCGATCGCCAACCCGTACACGAACATCCTCGGCCACTGCACGGGACGCCTGATCGCCGGCGGCCGGGGGACGCGGTCGCAGAGCAGCTTCGACGCCGAGGTGGTTTTCGAGGCCTGCCGCCACTTCGGGGTCGCGGTCGAGATCAACTCCCGGCCGGAACGCGCGGACCCGCCCGACGACCTGCTCGCACTGGCGATGGAGACCGGGTGCGTGTTCGCGATCGACTCCGATGCCCATGCTCCCGGCCAGCTCGACTTCCCGGCCTACGGTGCGGCGCGTGCCGCCGCCGCAGGGATCCCGGCCGAGCGGGTGGTGAACACCTGGACGACCGCAGAACTGCTGGCCTGGACGCACGCCCGCCGCTGAATGTGGGCACCGGCTGGCGCCCGTCCTGCGGGGGCCGGGTAAGGTCAGCCTTGCGCAACGACCTTGTGCGGATACCCGTCCGAAAGGCACCAACAGTGGCAGCTCGCGACTCCGTCGGCCCGATCCTGAACGGTCTCCCGACCAACCTTCCCGACATCGACTCCGAAGAGACCGCGGAATGGCTCGAGTCCCTGGACATGATGATCGATGGCGATGGGCGCAACCGTGCCCGCTACATCATGCTTCGACTGCTGGAGCGCGCCCGCGACCAGCATCTGGGCCTGCCGTCGTTGACGGCCACCGACTACGTGAACACGATCCCGGCCGAGCAGGAGCCCTGGTATCCCGGTGACGTCGACCTCGAGCGGAAGTTCCGCCGGCTGCTCCGCTGGAACGCCGCGATCATGGTGCACCGGGCGCAGCGACCCGGTGTCGGTGTCGGCGGCCACATCTCGTCCTACGCGTCCTCGGCGACGCTGTACGAGGTGGGCTTCAACCACTTCTTCCGCGGCAAGGACCACCCCGGCGGCGGCGACCAGGTCTTCTTCCAGGGCCACGCCAGCCCCGGCATGTACGCCCGCGCCTTCCTTGAGGGCCGCCTCGACGAGAACGACCTGAACGGGTTCCGGCAGGAGAAGAGCCACATCGTCGACGGACGCATCCGTGCGCTGCCGTCCTACCCGCACCCGCGCCAGATGCCGGACTTCTGGGAGTTCCCGACCGTCTCGATGGGGCTGGGCCCGATCGCGGCGATCTACCAGGCGCAGTTCAACAAGTACCTGCACAACCGCGGTCTCAAGGACACCTCCCAGCAGCGGGTCTGGGCGTTCCTCGGTGACGGCGAGATGGACGAGGTGGAGAGCCGCGGTGCCCTGCAGCTGGCCGCCTACGACGGTCTGGACAACCTCACCTTCGTGGTGAACTGCAACCTGCAGCGCCTGGACGGGCCGGTGCGCGGCAACGGGAAGATCATGCAGGAGCTGGAGAGCTTCTTCCGCGGTGCCGGCTGGAACGTGATCAAGGTGGTCTGGGGACGCGGCTGGGACCCGCTGCTCGCGGCCGACCGCGACGGCGCGCTGTTGAACGTGATGAACTCCACCCCGGACGGCGACTACCAGACATTCAAGGCGAACGACGGCGCCTACGTGCGGAAGAACTTCTTCGGTCGCGACCCCCGCACGGCGAAGATGGTGGAGGACTGGTCGGACGACCGGATCTGGAAGCTCACCCGCGGCGGGCACGATTATCACAAGGTCTACGCGGCCTACAAGGCGGCCAGCGAGTTCCAGGGTGCCCCGACGGTGATCCTCGCCCACACGATCAAGGGCTACTTCCTGGGCAGCCACTTCGCTGGCCGTAACGCCACCCACCAGATGAAGAAGCTGGCGCTGGATGACCTCAAGCAGTTCCGCGACCGGCTCGACATGCCGATCACCGACGCGGTGCTGGAGGAAAACCCCTACCAGCCGCCGTACATGAACCCGGGTCCCGACGACGAGCGGATCCGCTACGTGATGGAACGCCGCCGGATCCTCGGCGGCTCGGTGCCCGAACGGCGCAACCGCCCGGCGCCGCTCAAGCTGCCCGATGCCAAGGCCTACGACGGGGTGAAGAAGGGGTCCGGCAACCAGCCGGTGGCCACCACCATGGCCTTCGTCCGGCTGCTCAAGGACCTGATGCGCGACAAGGAGTTTGCTCCCCACGTGGTGCCGATCATCCCCGACGAGGCCCGCACGTTCGGCATGGACTCGTTCTTCCCGACCATCAAGATCTACTCGACGCACGGGCAGAACTACACCCCGGTCGACCACGAGCTGATGCTGGCCTACCGCGAGTCTCCGACGGGGCAGATCCTGCACACCGGCATCAACGAGGCCGGATCGGCGGCCGCGTTCCAGGCCGTCGGCTCCGCCTACGCCACCCACGGCCTGCCGATGGTGCCGATCTACGTGTTCTACTCGATGTTCGGCTTCCAGCGCACCGCGGATGCGTTCTGGGCCGCGGCCGACCAACTGGCGCGGGGGTTCCTGATCGGGGCGACCGCCGGACGCACGACGCTGACCGGCGAGGGCACCCAGCACATGGACGGGCACAGCCCGATGATCGCCGCCACCAACCCGGCGGTGATCTCCTACGACCCCGCCTACGGGTACGAGATCGCGCACATCGTCTCCGACGGTCTGCGCCGGATGTACGGCGAGCACCCGGAGGACGTGTTCTACTACCTGACCGTCTACAACGAGCCGTTCCCGCAGCCGGCGGAGCCGGAGAACGTCGACGTCGACGGCATCCTCAAGGGCATGTACCTGCTCTCGGAGGGCAGCTTCGACGGGGTCGGCGAGGATGCACGGCGCGCACAGCTTCTCGCCTCCGGCGTCGGGGTGCCCTGGGCACTGGAGGCACAGGAACTGCTCAAGCGCGACTTCGGCGTGGTCGCCGACGTGTGGAGCGTGACCAGCTGGACCGAGCTGCGCCGTGACGGGCTCGCCTGCGACGAGCAGAGGTTCCTGCACCCCGGCGAGGGCAACCCGGTGCCGTGGGTGACCCAGAAGCTGCAGGGCCGTCCCGGCCCGGTCGTCGCGGTGTCGGACTACATGCGGCAGGTGCAGGATCAGATCGCCAACTGGGTGCCGGGCGAGTTCTCCTCACTCGGCGCCGACGGATTCGGCTTCTCCGACACGCGGGCGGCCGCACGGCGCTTCTTCCACATCGATGGGCCGTCGATCGCGGTGCGGACGTTGCAGATGCTCGCGGCGTCGGGGCAGATCGACCCGGCGCTGCCCAGCCAGGCTGCGGAGCGGTACCAGATCCTCGACGTGACCGCGGGCGCCTCCGGGGCGGTGGGTGGTGACGCCTGAGCGGCATCCACGTCTCCCCTTTGATCCACGCGGGCTTTCTGGCAGGCTGAAGGCCTGATCTGCCAGGCAGCGAGAGAGAGCGGGGAGAAGCGCGTGGGTACCGCGCCCGAGTCGACGCCCATTTCGTCGATCGTGGCCGCACTGGGCATCACCCAGGGACAGGCCGTCCAGGAACTCGGTTGGGACAGCGATGTCGACGAGGGCGTGCGCGACGCGATCCTCGACGCACTCGGTGACGACTTCGTCTACGACGCCATCGAGGCGGTTGACGTGGTCTTGCTGTGGTGGCGGGACGAGGACGGTGATCTCGGCGACGGCCTCGTGGATGCGCTGACCGACCTGACCGGCCACGGGCACATCTGGTTGTTCACCCCGAAGATCGGGCGGGACGGCTATGTCGATCCTGCAGACCTCACCGAGGCTGCTCTGACCGCCGGTCTCGCGCTCGCCAACACCGTGTCGGTGTCGCGCGAGTGGGAGGCGCACAAGCTGGTGCGGCCCAAGGCAGGTCGTCGTTAGCCGTCCGCCGCGGATGAAGGCTGCCGCCGCGCTGGCAAGCGTCGTCGCGGGCGGCCTGCTGACGGTCGGCTGCACGACCGACGCGGTCACCGCGCCGGCACCGACCGCGCCGGCCGGGACGGTGACCCCGACTCCGACGCACTCGGCCACGCCGCCTCTGTCCGCGACGACCCGTCAGGCGACACCGGCGGCGGAGCCGAGCACCGCGCCTGCGCTCACGGTGACGTCGGTCCGCAACTTCCGCGACGTTGCCGGGGCGGGGCTGGCGCTGCCGGACGGTGGGCAGATGGCCACGGGGGTGGTGTACCGGTCGGCCCAACTTGCGACGGCGTCCCGCGCCGATGTGGCCAGGCTGGGCAGGTCCGGGATCGGCCTGGTCATCGACCTGCGTACCGACACCGTGTCGGCGCACACGCCGGACCCGGTGATCCGCGGCGCGACCCACAGGCTGGTGAACCTCTACGCCGTGGCCTCGACCCCCGCGGTGCATCTCCGCTCGGTGGCCGCAGCCGAGACGTACATGCGTGACATGAATGTCCACTTCGTCTCCGTGTCCGCGCAACGCGCGAAGGTTGGCGAGGCACTGACGCTGATCGCGCGCGCGAAGAGCCCGGTACTGGTGCACTGCACGGCGGGCAAGGACCGCACCGGCTGGATCTCGGCCCTGCTCCAGATGGTCGCGGGCGCCGACCGGAACCAGGTGATGGCCGAGTACCTGAAGTCCAACACCTACAACGCGGACGTGATCAAGAGCTCCTACCAGTCGACGCTGGCCTCGAGCGGCCTGACTGCCGCCCGGATCAAGCGGGCCACGGTCGAGGTGAAGGCGAGCTACCTGAACGCGGGCCTGTCCGAGATGGACCGCCGCTACGGGGGCCTGGACGGCTACCTGACCAAGGGATTGGGGCTGTCCGGGGCGACGGTGGCGACGTTGCGGGACCGCCTCACCGCCTGACCTCGGTCACGGGTCGAGTGCGTCGCGGCCGGCGCCTTGCGCAGGCAGGGGGACGAACACGATCCCCACGGGGCGGACACGACCGTGTCGGTGTGCCACCGGGGGACGCCGCAGCGGACTGTGCCTCTAGGATGTTCCCCCGGGGCGCATAGCTCAGTTGGTCAGAGCACCTCCCTTACAAGGAGGGGGTCGGCGGTTCGAGCCCGTCTGCGCCCACGAGTGTCAGGCTGCGAACGGCTCCAGCCCGGTCGCTTCGACCGAGAGCGCGAACAGGCGCTCGGCGGCGTCCACGTCGATGGCCCACTCCTTTTGCCCCCGCCCGTGCCCGGGTCGGTGTGGTCGGGAGGCACGACGCCCTTCATCGAACAGTCCTCGCCGTACACCCCGCCCCGGTCGACCAGTTCGGGCGCGGTGGCCGCCCACAGCCCGGGCGCCGCACCCCGGGCGGACGTCCTGAACAATGGGTTCGGGTTGCCCTCCGGCGTCGATCCACCGCCGCTTGAGCAGCCCTCCCGCGGCATGTGCCGCTGCAGGTCGGTGATGATGACGAAGGTTGTCGGAACCGACCCGTACCCTGCAGGGGTGGACACGACGGAGGAGTTCCGGGCGGCGGCGCTGGCGGTGCTGCGGCGACTGGTCGGACGCGATGACGCCACCTTCCACGACGGCCAGTTCGAGGCCATCTCCGCCCTCGTCGCCGACCGGCACAGGGCGCTGGTGGTGCAGCGCACCGGCTGGGGGAAGTCCGCCGTCTACTTCGTCGCGACCGCGCTGCTGCGTGAGCAGGGTGCCGGTCCCACGGTGATCGTCTCGCCACTGCTCGCGCTGATGCGCGACCAGATCGCGGCCGCCGCAAGGGCCGGCGTCCGGGCGGTGACGATCAACACCGCGAACGCCACCGAATGGGGGGAGGTGTACGCGCAGCTCGAGGCCGACGAGGTCGACCTGCTGCTGGTCAGTCCGGAGCGGCTGAACAACCCGACGTTCCGCGAGCGGCAGCTGCCCGACCTCGCCTCCCGCTGCGGCCTGCTCGTGGTGGACGAGGCCCACTGCATCAGCGACTGGGGGCACGACTTCCGACCCGACTACCGCCGGATCCGCGACCTGCTCGCCACCCTGCGGCCCGACGTGCCCGTGCTCGCCACCACCGCGACCGCGAACTCCCGCGTGGTGGCGGACGTGGTGGAGCAGCTCGGGGCGGGCGGCCACGAGGTGCTCACCATCCGGGGCACCCTCGCCCGGGCATCGCTGCGGCTGGGCGTGCTGAAGCTGCCCTACGAGGAGACCCGGGTGGCCTGGCTGGTCGCCCATCTCGCCGACTTCACCGGCAGCGGCATCATCTACACCCTCACCATCGCCCAGGCCGAGGACCTGGCCGCCCTGCTCGCCCGGCACGGGCACCGGGTGGCCGCGTACACCGGACGCACCGAGCCCGCCGAGCGGGAGGAGCTCGAGGCCCGCCTGCGCGACAACCGGGTGAAGGCATTGGTGGCCACCTCGGCGCTCGGCATGGGGTTTGACAAGCCCGACCTGGGCTTCGTCATCCACCTCGGTGCGCCGAGCTCACCGGTGGCCTACTACCAGCAGGTCGGCCGTGCCGGACGCGCCGTCGCCAGTGCGGACGTCCTGCTGCTGCCCACTCCGGCCGACCGCGATATCTGGCACTACTTCGCGACCGCGTCCATGCCCGAGGAGGGCACCGCACAGGCTGTGCTGGACGCCCTCGCCGACGCTGGCGGACCGCTGTCCGCCGGGGCGCTGGAGGCGATCGTTGACGTGCGTCGCACCCGGCTGGAGTTGCTGCTCAAGGTGCTCGACGTCGACGGGGCGGTGACCCGCACCCGGGGCGGCTGGGCGCACACCGGTGTGCCCTGGGCCTACGACGCCGAGCGTTACGCCCGTGTGGCCGAGGCCCGGCGCCGCGAGCAGGGCCTGATGCTCGACTACCTCGACACGGGCGAGTGCCGGATGGCATTCCTGCAGCAGACCCTCGACGACCCGGAACCCACCCCTTGCGGACGCTGTGACCGCTGCACGGAACCCTGGTACGCCGCCGCGGTGGGTGACGACGCGGTCTCCGCCGCCCGCGGCGAGCTCGACCGCGTCGGGGTGGAGATCGCGCCCCGCAGCCTGTGGCCCTCCGGCATGGACCGGCTGGGCGTGCCGGTCTCGGGCCGGATCCCGGCTGGCGACGGCGCGGCGACGGGACGGGCCCTCGCCCGGTTCACCGATCTGGGCCTCGGCCAGCGCCTGCGTGAGCTCGTCACCGGCCCGGACGGTCCCGTGCCTGACTGGGTGCTGCCGTCCTGCTTCCGGGTACTCCGCGAGTGGGACTGGGACGACCGGCCGGTGGCGGTCCTCGCCCTGCCCTCGCTGCGCCATCACGAGCTGGTCGGCTCGCTGGCGGCGGGCATCGCCCGCAGTGGGCGTCTGGTCGACCTTGGCGAACTGGAGCTCGCGCCAGGGGCTGAGGTTCAGGAGCCCGCGGCGAACAGTGCCTACCGGCTGCGGCAGGTGTTCGGGCGGTTCCGGGTGTCCGCCAGCCAGCGGGCATGGCTCGACGATGCGGCCGGGCCGGTGTTGCTGGTCGACGACCTGGTGGACTCCCGCTGGACGATGACGGTCGCCGCCGGCCTGCTGCGCGGTGCCGGAGCGCCAGCGGTCCTGCCCTTCGCGCTCGCCACGATCGCGTAGTCCGGAGCCTGAAAAGGGAAGGAGCCCGCCACGAGTCGAAACTCTGCGGGCACTGCCGGGGGGGCAGCCAGTCCGGCTCGGGGGGAACCGAACTGTATCGGGCGGGGCTCGGGGGGAACCGTTCGCCTCGATAGGAACTCTACCGCCTATACCAGTCCCAATTGCAAGCGTTTCCGAGATATTCCTCGGGCCATTTTCGCGGACCTTCTGAAGTCCCCCGAAAAGGGGACAACCCCTAGTCACCAGCCAGGGGGCCGTGCTCCGTCACCCGTACAGGGGACAAATCCGTCGATTTCCGGAGAATGTCCCGGAAATGTCCCCCATAAAGGTGACACGGGCCGGTCGCCGGCGGTCGGGAGGGTGGGGGAGCTGTGGCGTAGAGTTGTGCCTCGTGACTGTTGCTGATCTACAGGCCGATCTGGCCGCCCTTGACCGCACCCTCACGTCGATCGAAGCGGTCATCGATCCCTCCGCCCGGCGTGAGGAGATCGCGGCGCTGCAGGAGGAGGTTTCTGTCCCCGACCTGTGGGATGACCAGGAGAATGCCCAGCGGGTCACGTCCCGGCTGTCCCGCGCGCAGGCCGAGCTGGACCGGATCGTCGCGCTGCGCGGGCGCGTCGACGACCTCGGCGTGCTGATCGAGCTCGCCGTGGAGGAGGACGACGCCGGAACCCTCGCCGAGGCGCAGAAGGAGTTCGCGGCGCTCGCGGCCGACATCCAGGCGCTGGAGATCCGCACGCTGCTCTCCGGCGAGTACGACCAGCGGGACGCCCTGGTCACCATCCGCTCCGAGGCCGGCGGCGTCGACGCGGCGGACTTCGCGTCCATGCTGTTGCGGATGTACCTGCGCTGGGCTGAACGGCACGGCTACAACACCGAGGTCTACGACACCTCCTACGCGGAGGAGGCCGGGATCAAGTCGGCCACCTTCACGGTGCGCGAGCCATTCGCCTACGGGATGCTCTCGGTCGAGCAGGGTACGCACCGGCTGGTCCGGATCAGCCCGTTCGACAACCAGGGGCGACGGCAGACGTCCTTCGCCGGGGTGGACGTGCTGCCGGTCACCGAGGAGACCGACCACATCGACATCCCCGAGGCGGACATCCGGGTGGACGTCTTCCGCTCGTCCGGGCCCGGCGGGCAGAGCGTGAACACCACCGACTCCGCCGTCCGGATCACCCACCTGCCCACCGGACTTGTCGTGTCCTGCCAGAACGAGAAGTCGCAGCTGCAGAACAAGGCGGCGGCGCTACGCGTGCTGCAGTCGCGGCTGCTGGAGCGTGTCCGCGCCGAGAAGGAGGCCGAGATGCGCGAGCTGAAGGGGGAGGGCGGCAACTCCTGGGGTTCGCAGATGCGCTCCTACGTCCTGCATCCCTACCAGATGGTGAAGGACCTGCGCACCGACCACGAGGTCGGCAACCCGGATGCGGTCTTCGACGGTGACATTGACGGCTTCATCGATGCCGGCGTGCGCTGGCGGCGGCAACAGGGCGAGCGCTGAGCAGCCCGGACACGCCGAGGGATGGAATTGGGCGACGCGCCGTCGTCGCCTAAGCTTCCTGAGGCCGGCCTTAGCAAACGTTAAGGAAACTTCCCCACCGCCTACCCGGTTCGAGAGCACCAGTGATCAGATTCGAAGACGTCTCCAAGACCTATGACGGTCAGACGCGCCCCGCGTTGAGCCACGTCACCGTGGAGATCGGGAAGGGTGAGTTCACCTTCCTGGTCGGTGAATCCGGCTCCGGCAAGTCGACCTTCCTGCGCCTGATCCTGCGCGAGTACCTGCCGACGTCCGGGCACATCCACGTGGCCGGCAAGGACCTGAGTCGGCTGCACAGCTGGAAGGTGCCCGCGCTGCGCCGCCAGATCGGCACCGTGTTCCAGGACTTCCGGCTCCTGCCCGGCAAGACCGTCACCGAGAACATCGGGTTCGCCATGCAGGTGATCGGCAAGCCGGCGTCCGTGATCCGCAAGGTCGTGCCGGAGACGCTCGAACTGGTCGGGCTGGAGGGCAAGGGCGAGCGTCTGCCCGAGGAGCTCTCCGGCGGTGAGCAGCAGCGGGTCGCGATCGCGCGCGCGTTCGTGAACCGTCCGGCGATCCTGATCGCGGACGAGCCCACCGGAAATCTCGACCCGAACACCAGCATCGGCATCATGAAACTGCTCGACCGGATCAACCGCGCCGACACCACCGTGATCATGGCCACCCATGACGCCACCATCGTCGACCAGATGCGCAAGCGCGTGATCGAGCTGGCCAAGGGTGAACTCGTCCGCGACCAGAGCAAGGGTGTCTATGGCTACCAGTGACCGGTGCGGCCGGATCGGAGCCATCCGATGAGGCACACCTTCTCCGAGGCGTGGTCGGGACTGCGCCGCAACGCGTCCATGACGCTGGCCGTCGTGGTCACGATGTGGGTCTCGCTCACCCTGTTCGGCGCCGGCCTGCTGGTCGCCCAACAGGTCGACCGGCTCAAGGACGACTGGTATGACAAGGTCGAGATCAGTGTGTTCCTCTGCGTCGCAGACTCCCGCGGCGGCACCTGCGTCCAGGGCGAATCGGCCACGGACGCCCAGCGCGCCGACATCGAGCAGACGCTGAAGAGCAACCCCGAGGTCGCCGAGGTCTTCTACGAGACCAAGGAGCAGGCCTACCAGCAGTTCAAGGAGTACTACGCCGACAACGACCCGATCCTGAAGTCGACCACCGTCGACATGATGCAGGACTCGTTCCGGGTGAAGCTGAAGAACCCCGAGGAGTACCAGGGTGTCGTCTCTGCCGTGAGCAACATGCCGGGGGTGGAGCAGGTGCAGGACCTGCGCAAGATCCTCGACCCGATGTTCGCCTGGCTGAACCTCGCCCGCTGGGCGACGGTCGGGCTGAGTGCACTGCTGCTGCTGGCTGCGGCGCTGCAGATCGGCAACACGATCCGGCTGGCGGCCTACTCCCGACGCAGGGAGATCGGGATCATGCGGCTGGTGGGCGCCTCGAACTGGTACATCATGCTGCCGTTCCTGCTCGAATCGCTGATCGCGGCGATCGGCGGTGCGGCCCTCGCCTGCCTGACCCTGGCCGCCGTCCAGCAGTTCGTGGTGGTGGGGCGCGCGGAGGCGGAGATCCAGACGATCCGCTGGATTGATTGGGGCAATGTTGCCACTGCCATGGCGAGCCTCGCCGTCGTTGCCGTCGTGCTTTCTATCATTCCTACATTGATCGCGACCCGGAGGTTCCTGCGGGTCTGAGGAGATAACAACCGAAGGGTATGTCGTGCAGGTGTCTTCCCCCACCGCACGCGGACCCCGGGGTAGCCGCCTCGGTCCGCTGGTGACCACGCTCCGTTTTGCGCTCGTCGCAGCCCTCGTGCTCGGCCTCGTCGGCGGGCTCGGCCCGTCCGCCCAGGCAGAGAGTCTCAAGGACGCCCGCGACAAGGTGCGCAAGGCCCTCGTCCAGGCGAAGAAGGACGTCTCCTCGAACAAGGAGGCCGTCTCCAGCGCCGACGACAGACTGCGGGCGTCGGAGTCCGCGCTGGACAAGGCGAAGTCGGAGCTGGTCTATGCGCAGCAGCGGCTGGCGAAGGCCCGGGCGCAGGATGCGAGCGTCGCCGCGGACCTCCAGGTAGCACAGGACGCTTTCGACGAGTCGGCCGCGGCGGTTCTGAAGGCGCAGGAGGATGTCGACGCGCAGCGCGCGCTGGTGGGTGCGGCCGTGCGCACGGCATATCAGCGGCACACCGACCTCGTGGGCCTCGGCCTGGTGCTCGGCTCGGAGACGGCGCAGCAGCTCTCCCAGCGCGTGCAGTGGGCGAACACGATCTTCGACAGCTCCACCGCCCAGCTCGACCGGCTCACCGAACTGCAGTCCGGCCTCGAGGCTGCCCGTGCCCGGAGCGCGGACGCAGAGGCCACCCTGACCGCCAAGAAGGACGCCAGCGCAGCCCACCTCGCCGAGGTGCAGCAGCTCACCCGGGACATCGCTGACCGCAAGGCCGCCCTGAAGACGCTCGTTGCGACGAACGCGAAGCTGAAGGCGAAGGCGCAGGACGAGCTCGAGCAGAGCAAGGCGCAGTACCAGGCGCTGGAAAAGCAGGAAGCCCGGATCGCGGAGAAGCTGCGCCGGTCGCAGTACAACATCGTGAACAAGGGCGGCTTCATCAAGCCGGTGAACGCCCCCGCCGGATCACCGTTCGGGATGCGGTTCCACCCGATCCTGCACTACTGGCGGATGCACTGGGGCACCGACTTCGGTGCGGCCTGCGGCGCACCGATCCGGGCGATGGCCAAGGGCAAGGTGGTCCAGGCCGGCTGGACCAGCTACGGCTTCGGCAACTTCACCCTGATCAGCTACGGGAAGATGTACGGAGCCCACCTGGTCAGCGGCTACGCGCACCAGTCGAAGATCATCGTGAAGGCCGGCCAGACGGTGAAGCAGGGCCAGATCGTCGGCTACGTCGGCACCACCGGCCTGAGCACGGGCTGCCACCTGCACCTGCAGATCTATCGCGACGGCGTGCGCGTGAACCCGATGCGCTACCTGTGACCCGGATTCGCCTTCCCCTCGGGTACGGGACCGCTTGGTAGAGTGGGCCGGCTGGACGCGAGGGGAGGAGCCGTCATGCCGCGACCACAGGGCCGGATCATGGTGGCCCAGAACCGCAAGGCCCATCACGACTACCACCTGCACGAGCGCTTCGAGGCAGGCATGGTGCTCACCGGCACCGAGGTGAAGTCGTTGCGGGCCGGCCGGGCGTCCCTGGCTGATGCCTTCGCAACCGTCGACGACGGTGAGGTGTGGCTGCGCAACGCCCACATTCCCGAGTACGCGTTCGGAACCTGGAAGAACCACGCCACCCGGCGAAACCGCAAGCTGCTGCTGCACCGCAAGGAGATCGCGAAGCTGGACCGCGAGACCGCCTCGTCCGGCCGAACGATCGTGCCGCTGGCGATCTACTTCTCCGACGGCTACGCGAAGGTCGAACTGGCGATCGCGACCGGCAAACGCGACTGGGACAAGCGCCAGACGATCGCGGCGCGGGACGCCGATCGCGACGCGCAGCGCGAGCTGGCCGCCCGCAACCGGGGCGAGCGGTGACCCGGTGCGCGCCCGGCCGCTGGCTGGCCGCGCTCGGCTTCGTCGTCATCGCCTGCTGGTCGCTGCTGGCGTCCGCGGGTCCCGCCAGGGCCGCCTCCGAGGACACTTTCGACCGGTTCGACGTGGTCGCGACCGTCGACACCCAGGGCTACGTGAACGTCACCGAGACGATCGTGCTGCGGTTCGGGTCGTCGTCCGGACGCCACGGGCTCGAGCGCACCCTGATCACGCGGGAACCGGACGGGAACGACTACGACGTCGTCTACCGGATCGACCAGATCTCGGTGACCAGCCCGACGCCCGGCGTGTCCACGGAGCTGAACACCAGTGACCAGGGCAGCGGGCGCAACACCTACCTGCGGATCCGGGTCGGGTCGTCCGACCAGACCGTGCCGTCGTCCACGGCCACGGCCACCTACGAGCTGAGCTACCGGGTCGCGGGGCTGCTGCGCACCTCCGGCAGCTACGACGAGTTGTACTGGGACGTCAGCGGAGCCTCGATGCCGAGGATCGTCGAGGCGGGTGTGAAGATCACCGTGCCGGGCGGCGCCCAGGACGTCTTCTGCTCCGTGGCGACGCCGGGCAACAGCGGTGCCTGCCAGACCGCAACCACCTCGGGCGGGGTGGCGCAGTTCGCCGCGAGCAACATCCCCACCGGCGAGGTGATGACCGTGTCGGTCAAGATCCCCGCCGGGCAGATCGCCAACAACACTCCGATCCAGGTCGAGAACGCCGATGCCCAAGGCGCCCGACTGGCCACGCTGGGCTTCGCAGGTTCGCTCGGCGCGGCTGCGCTGGTGCCGTTCGTGGGCTGGTGGTACGTCCGCAGGCGCTCCGCGGACTACCGCTGGGAGGGGCTTCCGCCGGGAACCTTCCCCCCGCGGGGCGTGCCGGCGGCGGAGGTTCCGGACCGGCCGCGGCTGGAGGTGCCGGTCGCGTTCGCGCCGCCCGCGATGGGAGTCGCCGACGCCGGCCTGCTGATCGACGGGGAGACCCAGGTGCGCGACACCACGGCCGCGCTGGTCAGCCTGGCGGTGTCCGGTGCGATCCAGCTGCGCAGCGACTCCGAGCAGCAGGTGCGCCTGGTCGATCCGTCCCGTGCGCCGGACCCGACCAGCGCGCTGGTGCTGGGGGCACTCTTCCCTCCGGGCAGCGAGCAGGGCCGGGTCGTCGACCTGGGCACACCGGGCACGCTCTCGGACGCGCACGAGAACGTGCAGCGGACCGTGCTGGCCCGGTCGAAGCGGGAGGGCTGGTTCGTGCGCCCGCCGGGCGCCACCGGCGGACTGGGCTGCGGGATCGGCGGACTGTTCTTCCCGGTGCTCGTGGTGGGCATCATCGGGATCACGTTCCTCGGTCCGATTCTCCTGCTCGCGGTGCCGCTGCTGCTCTCGATCGCGGTCACGAGCTGGGTTGCGCGCTCACGGCTGAAGCGGGGTCAGCGCAGCGCCTACGGGCGGGCGCTGACCGACCAGATTGAGGGATTCCGCACCTACATTGCCACCGCGGAGGCCGAGCAGCTGCGGTTCGAGGAGGGCGAGGACATCTTCAGCCGCTACCTGCCGTGGGCGATCATGTTCGACCTCACCGAGCGGTGGACGCAGGTGTGCCAGCAGCTGGTGGCGCTCGGCCGGCTCTCGGACGTGCCGCCGACCTGGTACTACGGCACCAGTTGGAGCATGAACAACCTGAGCTGGCAGCTGAGCAGCTTCGACACCTCGGTGGCGTCCTCGATCGCCACACCCGCGCCGTCCTTCAGCGAATCCGGCTTCGGGAGTGGCGGGTCGGCGTTCGGGGGTGGAGGCGGCTTCTCCGGCGGGGGCTTCTCCGGCGGCGGCGGGGGCGGCGGGGGCGGCGGCAGCTGGTAACCGACCGGCCCGCACACAGCCGGGAGGCGACCCGCCTACTTCACTCCGACCAGGTCGCAGACGAAGATCAGGGTCTCGCCGGGGCCGATCACTCCGCCGGCGCCGCGATCCCCGTAGGCCAGGTGCGGCGGGATCACCAGCCGGCGGCGTCCGCCGACCTTCATGCCGACCAGGCCGGTGTCCCAGCCGACGATGACCCGGCGGGCGCCCAGCGGGAACACCAGCGGCTGGCCGCGGTCGTAGCTGGAGTCGAACTCCTCCCCGGAGGAGAAGGCGACGCCGACGTAGTGCACGGCAACGGTCCTGCCGGGTACGGCTTCCGGGCCGGTGCCCTCATCGAGGTCGATGATCTGCAGATCGGACGGCGCAGGACCCTCGGGCGGGTCGACGAACGGTTTCTCCATGCGCGGCACCCTACCGGTACCCGGCGATTCGCCCGCCCAACCCGCCCCGCGTATACTTGGTGGGCTGGGGCGGCGAGCCGGCCCGGTGCACAACTCAACAGGGGGTGACTGGTTTCGACTTGGGACGGTAGTTCCAGGAGAAGCGGGCCGAGGATCCGGGGACATCTCGTTAACGACTCCCGGAAACCAATAAGTGCCGATTCCAATCGCACTGACTTCGCTCTCGCTGCCTGAGCAGTGATCGAAGGGTCAGCCCGGGCGTAGCCTTCCGTCCGGTTCCTGGCCTCATCTAGAAGGCTTGCTGCACCGACTGGGTTCCAGGGTTGGTGCGGGACTTCACTGGAACTGGGCTTGTTCACCACGCGCTGACGCGAGGGTGAGAGCCGAGTAGAACGACTAGTCAGCTGCGCCCGGAGAAGTCCTGGTTCACCTCTCGAGGACGCGGGTTCGATTCCCGCCACCTCCACGACGAAGCGAGCGAAATGAGCTTGCTCATTTCCGAGTGAGGAGCGGAGGCAGTAGGCACGCAGTGCCGATACCTCCACGATGAGTTCGCTTGCCGACGAATGGTCAGGGGCGACGGCTGCGGCCGTCGCCCCTGACCATTGCTAGGCGGTGACCGCCGCGGTCGGTGCGGAGCTGATCGCCTTGTCGGCGTAGCCTGCGGCGTGCCCGGTCACCCGTACCTGCACCTGGCTCCCGGCGTCCGAGGCCTGGACCTCGTAGGTGCTCTCGGTCGCGTTCGGGATCGCCGTCGCCTTGCCGCCGGCGACCAGGTACCACTGGTAGCTGGCCGTGATCTCCGGAGACCAGGTGCCGGGGTCGGCGGTCAGCGTGTCGCCGACTGCCGGATCGGTCTTGTCAATGCTCACCGTCCCGGCAATGAGCGTCCCCTTGGCGACCTTCACCGTGTAGGCGGAGGACTTGACGGTCGTCTTCCAGCCGTCGGCGGTGCCGGTCACCTTGACCATCAGGAGTTGCCCCAGGTCATCGGGGGTGACCACGTAGGAGGCCGAGGTGGCGTCCGTGATCGGGGTCTTCCCGCGGTACCACTGGTAGGCGAGGTCGGTGCCGGTGGCGGGCTTGGTGGTCTGCTTCTTGACCGAGATCTTCTGACCCACGACGGGAGTGTTGTCGTCGACCTTCGGCGTCGACAGCGAGACCGTGCCGAGCGACTTCGTGACCACCTTGACCTTGCCGGTGATCGCGGAGGCGGTGCCGTCGACCTGGACGAGATCGCCGCTCCCGTCCGCTGCGCCGACATTCAGCGTCCAGGTGTAGGTGCCGGGCTTGACCCGGACGTCATCCTCGCCCCTGCCGTTCCAGGAGAGATCCCGGATGGACCCGTTCGGGGCGGCGTCCACCGGGATGGTGCGTACGAGGTTGTTGTTGCTGTCCGTGATCGTGAGCGTGCCGGCCTCGAGTGCCTTGGTCGCGTCGATCTCGGGCTTCCAGGACGCCGAGCTCGGCGCGTTGTTCAGCGACGTCGGTGCGATCAGGCCGAGCAGGCGGGGCTTGGACGTCCCGACTCCGGGCAGCTCGTGGATCACGACCTCGCCGGCATCATCGGGGCTGTAAGCGATCCGGTGAGACCCGTCGGTGGTGATCCACGGGAGGTCGGACCAGGTCCCGAGGACCGACGTCGTCGGCGCAGCGGGGTTCGTGAAGTCCCACAGCACGATCGTGTCGTCCTCGTCCCCGTACTGCTCCAGCAGGGCGAAGCCGTCACCCAGTGCGATCGGGTAGCCGGTCGCGGTGATGGTCTGGTTGGTGCGGTAGTCGAACGCCACCGAGCCGTCGGAATCGGTGCCGGCCAGGATCCAGTCACCCCACAGCTGGGCGTCGTCGAGCGACCCTCCCAGCGCTTGCGGAACGGTCACCGTGACCGCTTTGGAGGCGCCGGTGACGTCGATCACCTGGTAGCTGGTGCGGGACACCTTCTTCAGTGCCAGCGACCCGAAGATCGACTGGACGTAGCCCTTCAGTACGCGGGTGCCGTCGATCCTGCGCACCTCGTTCGATCGGCCGGTGTCGGCGAGGTAGTAGGCGCCGCTCAACTGCTCGACGTACGGCGTGGTCGGCAGCTTCCGGACGAAGGCGCCCTGGTCGAACAGCTGCACTCCGGAGCGTCCCCGCACGATGGTGCGGGCGTCGGACGCGCTGAGCCCACCGGAGGAGGCGCGCGGCGCGAAGACGTTCATCTCGCCGGGGAGTTCGCCACTGATGGAGCGGGACCACACCCGGCTGCCCGGGGCGTCGACGGTGGGGCCCGCGTCACCCACGAGCACCTCGCCCGGGGTGAGGGCGAGTTCGTCCGCCCACCCCTGGACCGGCTGGTTGTTCATCAGCTTCTCGAACGTGCCTGCGGCGGTGTACTCCGCCAGGAAGCCGCTCTGGGCCGTCGCCACCTGCGCCAGGGGATTGGCGGAGTCACCGGCGCCGAACATCGACAGGGCCAGCGCGTCGGCCGGGGCCTTCACCAGGGTCGGCGTCGACGGGGCGGACGTGCCGCGCACGACGTAGTAGGTGGAGTTCACGGCGCCGTAGAGCTCGATCAGCGCCCAGTCGTCACCGAGGTACAGGTTCGGGTCGATCTTGCGCTGGTCGCCCTTGCGGAAGGTCTTGCAGGACGGCTTGGTCCAGTTGTCGGCCGAACGGAAGCAGATGCTCGCCCCGGATGAGGTGCCGGTGAGGTAGACGGCCTGGTCGCCGCGCGTCTGCGCGACAACGATGCCACTGACCTTGGCGCTGGTGCCGGCGGCACCGTTCAGGGGCAGGGCGTCGAGGTAGCCGGTGCCGAGCCGGTTCTTCGACCGGGTGGCCGAGAGCACGAAGGCATGCGTCCCCGAACCCATGCTGACACTGGTCCACGCGCCCCCGGACAGCTTGTGCTGGGTGTAGGCAAGGGGGTGTTCGGTGGCGGCGGGGGCGAGCTCGGTGGCGACCAGTCCGGTCAGGGTGTAGTCGTCATTGTCCGGGTCGGCAAGCTGCGTGCGCACCGCGTAGGTCGGGCTGAGCAGGTCAGCGGGATCGTTCAACTCTGCGACAGGCGTGGTCTGGTTGGTGGCGAACTCGAAGTTCTTCACGACCGGTGTGCCGTCGGAGGAGTCCTGGTAGTACAAGTGGCCGCCGCCGGTGTACATCCCACCGCCCCAGTCCAGCGAGAGGTCCGCGCTCTGCCAGCTCTTGCCGCTGTCGTTGCTGGCGCGGTAGGTCTCGGTCTGATTGGCCTCGTCGTAGGACTCGACCAGCAGCCCCGTCCCCGAGGCTGCGGCCACCGACGGCAGCTGGGCCGTGTCGGGAATCGGGATCCGCAGGTCGCCGTCGTCGGCGAGCGCCTGCGGGGCCGTCATTCCCAGCGTCCCCAGCGCCAGCGACACCGCTGCGAGGCCTGCCACCCACGCCCGGACGCCAGGCGCGCCAAATACGCGTTCGTTCTTCATCGATTCACCGCTCCTGTCACCAGGTCCCCCACAGACTCGTGAACGGACAGGCGAAAGCTAGCACCGGACGGGTGCCGAAATGACCCGGATCCCTGGGTCCATACACCGCGTCCGGCAGGGCGCAACGCACGCCCGGGAGCCGCCCCGGCCAACCGTGAAATCGGACCGTCGGTGCAGCTAGAGGTTTTGCTCCCACGAAGCTCCGGGCACCGCGTTCCGCGCTGAAATCCGCACGTTCCCCGCGGAGTCCGGCGATACCGAGCAGTGGATGGCACAGGTCCCGGAATGTGGACGTGACCGGATCGTCCCGGTGCGCGCCGGGCGCCCTACGATGCAGGCCATGACCTCGCAGGGAGCAGGCCGGCCAGCAGTGGCGGCGGTGTACCTGCTGGTCCTCGGCCTAGCCCTGGCGGCGTCACCCACTCCGTCCGACAGCGTCCTCCCGGTGCGGCTGGTGGTGCTGGGGACAGGGCTCGCGCTCGGCCTGGTTGCGAAGCCCCGCGGACGGACACCGCGCCCGGTGCTGATCGCGCTGGGCCTCGCCGTGGCGGTGTTCGTCGCGGCAGCGTTCCTCGGAGCCACTCCGCTGCTGTCGATCCTGGGCAGGTACCCACGCTACGAAGGGCTTCCCGTGGTGCTGGGGTACGCCGCCGCGCTGGTGGTCGGTGCCCGGCTGCTCGGTCCCGGTTCAGCGCGGCTGCGGGTTCACACGATCAACGCGCTGGTGCTGTCCAGCCTCGCTCTCGCTGTGGTGGCCCTGGTCCAGTGGGCGAGCGCGCCGGACTTGCGGGTGACCAGCGCGCTCGGCAACTCCACGACCCTGGGGACATTCAGTCTCGTCGCCCTGGCCATGCTCGCCTGGTCGCTGCAGGACTGGAGCGGCTGGCGCTTCGCCGGGGTGATCGGCGCGGTCTCCTGCCTGGTGCTCTCCGCCTCCCGCGGTGCCCTGTTGGGGGCGGTCGTCGCCGCGTTTGCCGTACTGATCGTACGGCGGTGGTCGGGCCGGTCGGGCCGGTGGTGGTGGGGGCCGGCGATTGCCGCCGTGCTGCTCGGTGCCGCCTGGCTCGCTCCCGGAACCCGTGCGCGCCTCTCCGGAACCACTCCCTTCGCTGACTCGACGATCGGTGGACGGCTGCTCCTGTGGCAGGAGTCGACGGCACTGGTCGGGACGCATCCTGTGCTGGGCGTCGGCCCGTCGCGGTTCGTGGACAGCATCGGGGCGTTCCACACCGCAGCCTGGGCTGCCCAGGTGGGCCCCTACGCTCCACCCGACAGCCCGCACAACGTCGTCCTGCAGGTGCTGGCGGGCACGGGCTGGCTGGGCCTCGCCGGTGTCGTGGCCGTCGCGGTGGCGGTCGCGGCCGCACTGTGGGCGACACGGCCGTGGGATCCGTGGCAGGCCGGTACCGTCCTGGCCACGACCGCGGTCGCCGTGAGCTACCTCACGTCCTTCACCGATCCGGTCACGCTCACCGTCGTGCTGCTCCTGCTCGGCGGCGCGATCTCGGTGCCGGTCCGGGCGGACCCGCAGCGAGCGGCCCGGACCGTCAGCCTCGTCGCGGGTGCCGCAGCCCTCGCGCTCGGCCTGTGGCTCGGAGGCACCGCCCTGGTCGCGGAGGTGCGCTTCTCCTCAGCCGTCACCGTGACGAACGGGGCCACCCGCGCGCTCCTGGACGTCCCGGGCGTCCGGCCATGGGACGCCGACCTCGCGCGCAGGGTGGGCTACTCCGGCGCACGGCTCGCCGAGGCGGGAACGGCCGACCCGGATGCGCTGGTGGCCATGGTCGACGATGCGTGCGCCCGGCTGCCCGGGTCGGTCGAGTGCCTGCAGGTGCTCGCCGACCTGAAGGATCTCGGCGGGCACCACGAGCAGGCCTTGGCGGTCCTGGACCGGGCGCTCGCGCTGGACCCGACCAACGTGGACACCATCCTGCGGCGCGGCGTGGCCCTCGGCGAACTCGCCCGGTACGAGGAGGCGATCCGGGCCTTCGAGCGGGCAGCGGACCTGCGTCCGGACGCCGCGGAGCCGTGGGACGACCTCGCCGAGGTGTACACGCGCCAGGGACGCGGCGCCGATGCCGACGCCGCCCGGGCCAGGGCCGACCAGCTTCGCCATCGCTGACCCGCGGCGCGCCGGATCCACCGGACACCGGCGTCCGGGACGGGATGCCAGACTTGCCCCGGGAGGTGGACATGCAGAGCTTCGCGGTGGGCGACCTGTTGGTGGCCGGGATCTCGATCACCGACGGCGTGTTCGACGGCTCGGTCGTGCTGCTGCTGGACGCCGACGAGTCCGGCACGCTGGGGGTCGTCCTGAACAAGGTCACCGAGATCGACCTGTCGGACGCGCTCCCGGCGTGGTCGGGGCTGGTCAGCGAGCCCCAGGCACTGTTCGACGGCGGTCCGGTCTCCCGGCAGGGAGCGGTCTGCCTGGCCGAGCCGTGGTCGACGGATGAGGAGCCACCGGGCTGGCGTCCGGTGTTCGACCGGGTCGGCCTGCTCAACCTGGACACACCGGTCGAGATCGCCGAGGGCACCTACCAGCACCTGCGGGTGTTCGCGGGCTATGCCGGCTGGGACGCGGGGCAGCTCGAGCAGGAGCTCGAGTTCGACATGTGGCACGTCGTGCCCGCGCAGCTCGCCGACGTGTTCGACCCCGAGCCCGCGAGCCTGTGGCGGCGGGTCCTGCGCCGCCAGGGCGGCGAGTTGGGCCTGCTGTCGACCTGGACCGCCTCGGCCGAACTCAACTGATTCGAACCGGCGTCCGACTACTATCGGAACACCGACGACCAAGGGAGGCACACCGTGAGCGAGGTTCCCCGGAGTCCTGCTCCGCGGATCCTGGTTGTCGACGACGACGAGGCTCTCGCCGAGATGCTGCACATCGTGCTCGGTTCGGAGGGGTTCGACGCGCGGTTGTGCCACGACGGGGCCGCCGCGTTGGACGCCTTCCGCGAGTACCGACCCGATCTCGTGCTGCTCGACCTGATGCTGCCCGGACGGGACGGCGTGGACGTCTGCCGCGACATCCGGGCCGAATCCGGTGTGCCGGTCGTGATGCTGACCGCGAAGAGCGACACCATCGACGTGGTGGACGGGCTCGCGGCCGGGGCCGACGACTACGTGCCGAAACCGTTCAAGACCCAGGAGCTGATCGCCCGGATCAAGACCCGCCTGCGCCGCCACGTCACCCCGGATGCCGACGTCGACAACCTGCGGATCGGCGACCTGGTGATCCGCGTGAACGAGCACACGGTGCGCAGGGGCGACAGCGAGATCACGCTCACCCCGCTCGAGTTCGACCTGCTGCTCGCGCTGGCCCGGCGACCCCGGCAGGCGTTCACCCGCGAGGTCCTCCTCGAGGAGGTGTGGGGTTACCGGCACGCCAGTGACACCCGGCTGGTGAACGTGCACGTGCAGCGGCTGCGCTCGAAGATCGAGAAGGACCCGGAGCGTCCCGAGATCATCGTGACGGTCCGCGGCGTCGGCTACCGAGCCGGAGAACCCAAGTCGGCCTGATGAAGGGCCTCTCCCGCATCGACCCGTTCCGGCTCTGGCAGCGCTCACTGCCATTCCGGGTCGTCCTGACGACACTGAGCGCGGCGATCGTGATCCTGGTCGCCACCGGCTGGTTCCTGATGGACCAGTCCAGCCGGGGCATCATCGCGGGCAAGACCCAGGCGAGCGTCGCCGAGGCGTCCGCCGTCGTGGCGAACATGCAGGCCACCCTCTCGGCGACCGACCTGCGCACCACCTCGGTGAGCGAACAGATCAGCAGGCTCGCCCGGGAGGCAGCGAGCCGCGGGCAGGTGGGCAACCAGTACTTCGTGGTGGTCGAGACCCCGATCTCGCAGATCGGCACCGCCGGCCTCGCCGCGGAGAGCATCCCCGACAACATCCGCGCCCTGGTCGGCAAGGACGACGGCCTGTGGAGCACGCCCACGATGATCCGGTTCACCGACCAGCGCGCGGACGAGCCGGGGCTCGTGGTTGCGACCACGCTCGACGCGCCCGGCCAGGCGCCCTACCCGGTGTTCTTCCTGTTCTCCACCAACCAGGAGCAGGAGACCCTTGCCGTGGTGCAGCAGGCGACCCTGGCAACCGGAGTGTTCCTGCTCGCGGGACTGACCGCGACGGTGTACCTGATCGCGCTGCAGGTGCTGCGTCCCGTGCGCGCGGCGCGCCTGGCCGCGGAGAACCTGGCCGCGGGCCACCTCGAGGACCGGATGGCGGTGGTGGGCACGGAGGACCTGTCCGGCCTGGCGCGTTCGATGAACCACATGGCTGAGGAACTGGACAAGAAGATCACTCAGCTGCAGAACCTGTCCCTGGTCCAGCAGCGGTTCGTCTCGGACGTCTCCCACGAACTGCGTACCCCGCTCACCACGATCCGGATGGCCGCAGAGGTGCTGCACGCGCACAGGAGCTCCTTCGACGCCGCCTCCAGCCGGTCGAGTGAACTGCTCTCGGCAGAGCTCGACCGGTTCGAGGACCTGCTCACCGAACTGCTCGAGATATCGCGGTTCGACGCCGGGGCGGCAGAGCTGTCGATCGACGACGTGGACCTCACCGCACTGGCCAGGGACGAGGTGTCCGCCCTGCAGCGGCTCGCGGAGGATGCCGGCATCGTGATGACGCTGGACGCGACCGACGACTGCGTGGCCGAGGTGGACGTCCGCCGGATCCGCAGGATCCTGCGCAACCTGATCACCAATGCGATCGAGCACGGGGAGCGCCGGCCGATCACCGTGTATGTGCGTGGCGACGACGAGGCGGTCGCGATCGCCGTCCGGGACCACGGTGTGGGCATGACGGCGGCGGAGTCCGGCCTGGTCTTCGACCGGTTCTGGCGCGCCGACCCGTCCCGGGGACGCCGCGTGGGCGGGACGGGTCTGGGCCTGTCCATCTCGCTGGAGGACGCGCGGCTGCACGGTGGCTGGCTGAACGCGTGGGGGCGTCCGGGGCTGGGCGCGCAGTTCCGGCTCACGGTGCCGCGACGAGCCGGGGAGCAGTTGCGCGGCTCGCCCTGGCCGGTGATCCCACCCGACCTGAAGGAGTTCATTGGTGTCCGCCGTTAGGAGTGTGCGGTGGCTCCTCGCGGGCTGCCTCTCCGTCCTGCTCGCGCTGGGCGGCTGCGCCACGGTGCCCACGAGCGGACCGGTCGAGCACCATACGCCCCAAGCGACCGGGGTGAACTCCGGCGTCGACGTCGATCCGCTGCCCCCGGCGGACGGTGCCAGTCAGCTCCTTGTCGTGGAGGGCTTCCTGCACGCCATGAGCACCTACCAGCCCAACTACGGGGTGGCCCGGCAGTACCTCACCGAGGCCGCGAACCGGACCTGGAAGCCGGAATCCGGTGTGCAGGTGTACGCGGATGGCGCCCCTCCCACCGAGACCGAGGCGTCCGTGGTGCTCTCGGCGCGGGTGACCGGCAGGCTCGACGCCGCCGGCTCCTACTCCCCGGTCGGCAGTGACGCCGCCCCGCCGAAGCAGGACTTCGGCCTGGTCCAGAACGATGCGAAGCAGTGGCGGATCAGCAACCCGCCGAGCGGGCTGCTGGTCTCCCGCTACGCCTTCACGACCGGGTTCGTCGCCGTCAGCCTCTACTTCAGCGATCCGGACGGTTCGGTCGTCATCCCCGATCCCCGCTTCTTCGCCGCCGGCGACCAGGCTCCCGAGGCGGCCGTCCGCGCGTTGCTGAATGGCCCTTCCGCCTGGCTCGCGCCCGCAGTTCGCAAGACCGTCACCAGTGGCGTCATCGTGAGCAAGGTCAGCGTGGATCCGGTCGGCACGGCGGACGTGGCGCTCGGCGGCGCTGCGGCTCGGCTGAGCCCCGAGCAGCAGCGCACCCTGCTCGCGGAACTCGCCTACACCCTGACCGGGTTCGACCAGATCAGTGCGATCCGGGTCACCGCGGACGGCTCAGCCTGGCGGGACGACCAGGGACAGGCGATCATCCGTCCGGACACCTTCAGTCAGCTCTCGCCGATCGGCACCGTCGCGCAGCGCGCCCTCTACGTCGTGAAGGACCACAAGGTGCAGCGCATACGCGATCCGGGCAGCCGGGATGACCTGGAGGATGTCGAGGTGAGCCTGCCGCGGCCCGAGCAGATCGCCGTGAACCGTGCCCAGGACGAGGTGGCTGCCACCACGAACTCCGGCACCCGTCTGGTGGTGGGCAAGGTGGGCTCGGACAAGCTCACTGTCCTGCGCACCGGCGAGTCCGGCCTGATCCGGCCCGACTACGCCCGTAACGGCGAGTTGTGGTCGCCCGCGGCCGCCGGACGCACGGAACTCGCGGTGTTCAAGGGTGGCCAGCGGCTCAAGGTGCGGTTCGGCACCAATTCGGTGCCGGAGGCCACGATCGAGGCACTCTCGGTCTCGCCGGACGGCGCCAGGGTGGCGATCATCGTCAGGAAGGACGGCCAGAGCGTCGTGGGACTGGCACGGATCGAGCGCAGCGAGGGCGCGGTCACCCTGAGCGGCTGGACCGTGCTCGACCTCCAGCCGATCACCGGAAACCCGGGCGCGGCGATGGACGTGGGCTGGGCCTCTGTGACCGAGCTCGTCCTGCTGCAGGCAGGCGAGAGTGGCACCGGCGTGCTGCGGGTCAGCCAGGACGGTGCCACGTCTGCCGACATCGGGCCCAGCGAGGCGCTCGGGTTCGCCCAGGTGGCGGTAGCGCCGCAGCGGGTCGTGGTAGCGAGGAAGGCGGACGGGAACGTCTATCGCCGCGACGGCGAGTTCAACTGGAACCTCGCGTTCGCGGCTGTGGACTGCGTGGTGTACTCCGGCTGAGCCTGTGGACGGCTGATCGCTCGCGGCGTCGCCTGCCGAGGATGCACAGTCGTGCGGGTGGGGGAGGTCTGGCACGGCGCCGCCGACCTGGTCCTGGGCGCGCGCTGCGCGGGTTGCGGGCGGCCCGGGCTGGGGGCGTGCGCCGCGTGCACGGCAGCTGTCAGGGGCTCGCCGCCCCTTCTGGTGGCCGGGCTGCCCGACGCCTTGCCGGTTGTGTATGCCGGCGGTGCCTACACCGGAGAGCTGCGACGGCTGCTGCTCGCCGCCAAGGAACGCAACGGCCTCGGCCTGGTGCCGCTGCTCGGCGAACGACTGGCCGCGGCCGTGGCGGCGTGGGCACTCGAGGAGGGGAGTGGCCTGCCCGTGGTTCTGGTGCCGGTGCCGACGGCCCCCGCGCAGGTGATAGCGCGTGGCGTCGACCTGACTGCGGCGCTGGCGCGGGTGGCGGCGCGCAGGCTGCGCCGGGCAGGGCTGCCGGTGCGGACCTGGGCCGGCCTGCGCCTGTGCCGGCGTCCGCAGGACCAGTCCGAGCTGGGGCGCAGCGGACGGCTGGCCAATCTCGTCGGAGCGTTTACCGTGGCTCGGGCCCTCCCGATGGGCCAGGTCGTGGTGGTCGACGACATCGTCACCACCGGTGCCACCCTGCGGGAGGCCGTCCGGGCGTGTGTGGCCGACGGACGCCTGCCTGCCGCGGGCGCCACCGTTGCTGCGACCGCCCGGACGGGCACGAGAAGGGGCGCCCGGTGAACCGGGCGCCCCTTGGGGTGATGTTGGAGATCTCGCCTCAGATGGCCGTGCTGCCACTCTCTCCGGTGCGAACCCGGACGATCGTGTCGACCGGGACGATCCACACCTTGCCGTCGCCGACCTGGCCGCTGCGCGCCGCCTGGACGATGACGCCGGTGAGAGCTTCCGCCTCATCGTCGTCGACCAGCACCTCGAGCCGGACCTTGGTGATGAAGTCGATGGTGTACTCCTCGCCGCGGTAGACCTCGACGTGACCACGCTGGCGGCCGTAGCCGGACACCTCGCTGATGGTCATGCCGCCGACGCCGTGGCGGACCAGGGCCTTCTGCACGGTCTCCAGCATTTCGGGCTGGATGATCGCCGTTACCAGTTTCACTTGGAAGCTCCCGTCTTTGCGGCCTCATCGAGGTCGTCCTTGGTCAGCACGAGCGTGCGCTGGACCTTGTTGGTGTAGTAGACCGGGCTCAGGTCGTAGCCGGCCTCGGAGTGCTCGGCCAGGTCGATGCCGCTGAGCTCGTCGGCCGGGCTGATCCGCCAACCGATGGTCTTCTTGATCAGCAGCGCGATCAAGTAGCTGACCACGAACGCGTAGATCATCACCGCGAAGGCGCCCACGGCCTGCCGCCAGAGCTGGTCGAGGCCGCCGCCGTAGAACAGGCCGGCAACGCCCGCGGGGCTGTCGGGATCGGCGAACAAGCCGATCAGCAGGGTGCCCGCCATGCCGCCGACGAAGTGGACGCCCACCACGTCGAGCGAGTCGTCGTAGCCGAGCTTGTACTTCAGGCCCACCGCGTAGGCGCAGGCGACGCCGGCGATCGCGCCGACGAAGATGGCGCCGATCGGGCTCACCGAGCCGGCAGCCGGGGTGATCGCGACCAGGCCGGCCACGACACCGGACGCAGCGCCCAGGGAGGTCGGGTGCCCGTCCCGCAGCTTCTCAACCAGGAGCCAGGCCAGCATGGCTGCCGAGGTGGCGACCATCGTGTTCACCCAGGCCACGGAGGCGGCGGTGTTGGCGGCGACCGCGGAGCCGGCGTTGAAGCCGAACCAGCCGAACCACAGCAGGCCGGCACCCAGCATGACCAGGGTCATGTTGTGCGGGCGCATCGGCTTGGTGCCGAAGCCGATCCGCGGGCCGAGGACGAGTGCGAGCGCCAGCGCCGAGATACCGGCGTTGATGTGGATCGCGGTGCCACCGGCGAAGTCGAGGGCGCCGAGCCAGTTGGCGATCCAGCCGCCGTGCTCAGCGGTCATGCCGTCGAAGGAGAACACCCAGCCGGCAACCGGGAAGTAGACCAGGACGCCCCACAGGATGGTGAACAGCGTCCAGCCGCCGAACGATGCCCGGTCGGCGATGGCGCCGGAGACCAGGGCCGCAGCGATGATCGCGAAGCAGGCCTGGAAGGCGACGAAGGCCAGCGTCGGGATCGTGCCGGCCACCGAGTCGGGGCTCATGAGGCCCTGCAGGCCCGCGAACTGGAACGGGTTGCCGAGCAGGCCGAAGTAGGTGACCCCACCGTCGGACGTCGCGCCCACCTCGAACCCGAGCGAGTCGCCGAAGGACATGCTGTAGCCGAACAGGACCCAGAGCACACCGATGGTGCCCATGCTGATGAAACTCATCATGATCATGTTCAGGACGCTCTTGGCCCTGACCATGCCACCGTAGAAGAACGCGAGACCGGGGGTCATCAGCAGCACCAGTGCGGCAGCCGTGAGGACCCAGGCGGTGTCGCCTGCGCTGATTTCCAAGATCATGGCCAAAAGACTGGCGGAGGGCTGTTACGTGTGGATTCGGTCCAAGTTACGAAGCAGTTAGCCCGTGTTACAGACTGGTTGCGCGGTCGGGGGCCGCCGGCCGTCCTTGACCCGGCGAATCGACCCACGCCGAACCTCGTGTCCCGGTCACGGCGGGCCCGCCGGAGGGCGCCGCGCACAGGGCGGGGAAGCCCAGCGCGGGCCGTCGGCACGCGCCGGTGAGGTGTTCGGCGAACGGTGCCCGCCGGGTCGGCCCGAGCTCTCCGGGGGCGGGTGGGCCGGGGCCATCCCCGGGCAGGCGCGGACACGCGAAGAACACGGCGCGACGCGCTGGCAAAGTCCTGCAGCCCGGACTACGTTGGGGTCATGGCACCAAGGCCAGTAACCAGCCTTTCCGGGCTGGGAGCCGGGCGGGTGCCAGTGCTGTTTGCGCAAGCCACTCGCGGTTTGCTGCACCGACCAAGGAGGTAGACATGGACGTCCTGGTGACTGGCCGGCACTGCCAGATCCCCGATGAGTTCCGGACGCGGGTCGAGGAGAAGATCGCCTCGATCGAAAAGCTGAAGGACCGGGTGATCCGGGTAGAGGTGCAGGTGTCTGCCTACGGCTACAAGAAGCAGCCCGACCAGTCGACCCGCGTGGAGATCACGTTGCGCAGCAGGGGGCCCGTGGTGCGCGCGGAAGCGTCTGCCGACGACAAGACCGTAGCCTTCGACCACGCGCTGGACCGGCTCAAGTCACAGCTGCGGCGGGCCTCCGACCGTCGCAAGACCCATCGTGGACTGCGGGAGAACGTCGGACTCGCCGAGGGTGAGCAGGCCTACGGCGTTGAGGGCGCCGAGGAGGTGCGTCCGGAGATTCGCAAGATCGCGGGCCTGGAGATCCAGGGCGACGGCCCGCTGGTGGTGCGCGAGAAGTACTTCGCGGCCGTCCCGCTCACGCTCGCGCAGGCGCTCGATGAGATGGAACTCGTGGGCCATGACTTCTTCCTCTACGTGGACGCCGAGACCGGCGCGCCCAGTGCCGTCTACCGCCGCAAGGCCTACGACTACGGCGTGATCCACCTCAACATGGAGTCTGCCGCGGAGGCCACCGCCTGAACGGTTAGTGCCATTCCGCACGATCTCGCTGAGCGCAGCTGTCGGCCAGATCGAATCGACGCCGAGGGCCGGCCTTCGCACCTCGGGCTCGACCGCTGGACGGGAGAGCCCGGCGCCAGGCTGGCCCTCGCTGTCAGGAGCGCTCGCTAGGCTCCCGCCGTGACCGCTTCGCTGACCGCTGCCCAGGCCCGCCGCATCATGCTCGGCGCCCAGGGTTTCGGACGGCGACCCGGCAGCACTGCCACCATGCGCCAGCTGCAGCAGGTGCTGGACCGGGTCGCCCAGTTCCAGATCGATTCGGTGAACGTCTGCGTGCGCGCCCACTACATGCCCCTGTATGCCCGGCTCGGGCCGTACGATCGGGCCCTGATCGACCGCGCCGGCAATGCCGCGCCGCGTCGGGTCTACGAGTTCTGGGGGCACGCGGCCTGCCTGATCGACGTGAACCTCCAGCCAGCGCTGCGTTGGCGGGCCGAGAAGAACCGGGAACAGCCCTGGCACCGGATGCAGCAGGTGCTCACCGAGCACCCCGGCCTGCTCGACAAGGTGATGCAGCAGGTGGCCGAGCGTGGCGCACTGACCGCGCGGCAGGTCGAGCACGACGAGCAGCGCACGCCCGGCAGCTGGTGGAACTGGTCGTCGGTGAAGTCTGCCTGTGAGTGGCTGTTCTACGTCGGTGAACTCAGCAGTGCCGGACGGAACACGCAGTTCGAGCGTCGCTACGACCTGCCCTCCCGGGTGCTGCCGAAGCACGTGTTCGCCGCGCCCACCCCGAGCGAGGAGGAGGCCCGGCTCAGCCTCGCCCGGCGGGCCGCCGCTGCGCTGGGGGTGTTCACCACGCCCTGGCTCGCCGAGTACTTCTATACCGATCGCGCCCGCGCCGCCGTGGCGCTCGATGCGCTGGTGGCCACCGGTGAGGTGGAGCCGGTCACGGTGAAGGGGTGGCGGTCACAGGCCTGGTTGTGGACGGCTGCGGCGCGTCCGCGCAAGCTGGTGGGGGATGCCCTGGTCGCCCCGTTCGACACCCTCGTCTTCGATCGCGACCGGCTGCTGGAGGCCTTCGGCACCCACTACCGGATCGGGCTCTACACCCCGAAGGCCGACCGGGTGCACGGCTACTACGTGTACCTGTTCGTGATGGACGACCTGATTGCCGCCCGGGTCGACCTCAAGGCCGACCGCAAGGCAGGTGTCCTGCGGGTCCAGTCGGCCTGGCTGGAGGACGGCGCGGCCGAGGCCGAGACTGCCGTACGGCTGGCTGCGGAACTGCGCCGGATGGCCGACTGGCTCGGGCTGGACGACGTGGCGGTCGCCGACCGCGGTGACCTGGCCGCACCGCTCGCCGCGATCACGGGGTGATCGGGGTGAGGATGACCAGGATGGCCTCGAACGGAGCCTCGACCACCCGGTAGCTGTGCTCGCTGTCGCTCACCCAGCTGAGCACTTCGCCGGCTCCCGCCTCGCGTTCGGCACCCACCGGACCGGCCAGCATCCGGCCCCGCGTGACCACGATGTGTTCGCTGACCCCGGGGCCGTGGGCGGGGGAGTGACGGCTGGCGCCAGCCTCGCCCACGATCCCGAAGGTCTCCCGGATCGCGTGCTCGCTGCGCTGCAGGTCGACGAGGTGGTGGGTCAGCCCGCCGGCAGTGATGCTGGTGCCGACCTGCTCGCCGACCAGTGCCGAGATTGGCACCTCCAGGCTGCCTGCCAGTGCGTAGAGCGTGGCCAGCGTGGGATTCCGTGCGCCGGCCTCGAGCTCGGACAGGGAACCTTTGCCGACTCGGGCTGCTGCGGCGAGGCCGGACAGCGAGAAGCCCCGCGACAGGCGTAACTCGCGGACGCGCTGTCCGAGTGCTGAGTTGATGCTGGCTTCCGGCACGCGGTCAGACTACCTTGTCGTTCCGTATGCAGAACGTTCTGTATATGGAACGGAGGGTCGATGCGCAGGGCAGTGGTTGCCGGGTTGGTCACGGTGGTGGTCGGCTACACCGGAGCGTTCGCGGTGGTGCTCACCGGGCTCAGGTCGGTTGGCGCAACGCCCGCGCAGGCGGCGTCCGGCCTGGCCGTGCTCTGTCTCACGATGGGGGTGGCGACCATCGGCATGGCGTGGCGCTACCGGATGCCGATCACGATCGCCTGGTCGACCCCGGGCGCCGCCCTGCTGGCCACTGCCGGGGTGCCCGACGGTGGTTGGCCTGCCGCGGTCTTCGCCTTCATCGTGACCGGCGTGCTGCTGGTGATCACCGGTCTGGTTCCGTGGCTGGGTCGTCTGGTGGCCAGGATCCCGACCACGCTGGCGCAGGCGATGCTGGCCGGAGTGCTGGTGCCGATCTGTCTGGTTCCGGTCCAGTCGGTCCTGACCTCCCCGCAAGTGATTGCGCCCGTACTGCTCGCCTGGCTGGTGATGCTGGCCTGGAAGCCACGCTGGGCTGCGGCCACCAGCGTCGGGCTGGCCCTGGTGATCGCGGTGATCGCGGTAGCGCTCGGCCCGGGGCTCGGCTCCCTGCCGGTCCCGGGCGGGGCGCTGGTGTTCACCTTGCCGGTCCCGTCCTGGTCGGCAGCCGTCGGCCTCGCCCTGCCGCTGTGGCTGGTCACGATGGCCTCGCAGAACATCCCGGGGGCCGCGGTGCTGGGCACCTTCGGCTACCAGGCCCCGTGGCGCCCGGCTCTGGTGGTCACCGGGCTGGGCACTGTCGTCGGGGCACCGTTCGGCGGCCACGCGATCAACTACGCGGCGATCAGCGCCGCGCTGGCGGCCTCCGCTGACGCCGGCGAAGAACCGTCCGGGCGCTGGCTACCTGGCCTTCGGCGGGGTGGCGGCGACCATCACGGGCCTGGTGTTCGCCGGGCCGCCGGGGCTTCTGCAGGCCGCGGCGGGGGTCGCACTGCTCGGTGCCCTCGGCTCGTCGCTGGCGGGCGCTCTGGCACCGTCCGAGGGCAGGGAGTCTGCGGTGGTGACCTTCCTGGTGGCGGCCTCGGGAATCAGCGTTCTCGGGGTCGGGGCGGCCTTCTGGGCTCTCGCCGCCGGGCTCGTCGTTCGCGGGGTGACCCTCAGGGCACGGCAGGGATTCAGAAGGCGGGACGCCCGCTCGCGTGCCGCTGAGTCGGTACTGTAACGCCACCTTCACACGGGAGCGGTAGCGTCGCCAGACAACCGCGCCCCCGGGGGAAGTCCGCTTTAGAGAAAGTAGTTCACGACATGCTCGTCAAGAAGACACTGACCCTGGCGGCAACGGTGGCCGCCTTCGCACTCGCGCTGACCGGCTGTGGCAGTTCCGCCGGCACCGCGACCTCCGCGGCCAGTACGGCGGCGTCCGAATCGGCGTCGGCGCCGGCCGTCGACTACGGCCTGGTCAACGCAGGCACGCTCACGATCTGTTCCGACGTCCCCTACAAGCCCTTCGAGTACGAGGACGCGAGCAGCTCCAGCGGCTACACCGGCTTCGACGTCGAGATCGTCGATGCAATCGCCAAGAAGCTGGGCCTGACGCTGAAGGTGGTCGTGACCAACTTCGACGCGCTGCAGTCCGGCACCGCCCTGGAGGCCAACTCCTGCGACATGGCCGCCTCCGCGATGACCATCACCGACGAGCGCAAGAAGAACCTTGACTTCGCCGACGCGTACTACGACTCGCTGCAGTCGCTGCTGGTGAAGGCCGACTCCGGGATCGCCAACCTCGCCGGCATGGCGGGCAAGAAGCTCGGCGTCCAGAAGGGCAGTACGGGCAAGAGCTACGCGACCAAGAACGCTCCGACGGGCACCACGATCGTCGACTTCGCCGACGACGGCAAGATGTGGATCGCGCTTCAGGCCGGTCAGGTGGATGCGCTGCTGCAGGACCAGCCGGTCAACCACCAGCACGAGGTGGACGACCCGAGCTACAAGATCGTTGAGACCTACAACACCAACGAGCAGTACGGGTTCGCGTTCGCCAAGGGCAAGAAGCCGGCACTCCTGGCGGCCGTGAACGAGCAGCTGAAGGCCATGCGCGCCGACGGCTCCTACGACACGATCTACAAGAAGTACTTCGGCTGAGCTGATCGGTGGGCCGGGTCGTTCCCGGCCCACCGGATCCAGCGTGACTCCGGGAGCCTCGTGAGCGTTCTTCCGTACCTGAAGCCCACCGTTCGAGCACGGCTCGGCCGGCTGGCGTCCTACGCCGTGGGCGTGGTTGTCCTCCTGCTCGTGGTCGTCTTCACAGACTGGGCGCACATCCAGAAGGTCTTCCTCAACCCGAACGTCGCCGCCCAGATGTGGCCGACGATCCTGACGGTCGCACTGAAGAACACCCTGATCTACACGATCACGAGCTTCATCCTGGGGTCGATCCTCGCGGTGCTGCTCGCCATCCTCAAGATCACCGGCGGGCCACTGGGCTGGGCCGCGGCGGCTTTCATCGAGCTCTTCCGCGGAATCCCCGCCCTGCTCACCATTTTCACCGCTGCCTACGTGATCCCGATCGCCTTCGGTTTCCAGATCCCCGGCGGCGGCCCCGGCGCCGGCATCCTGGCGCTGACGATCGTGACCGGCGCCTATGCGGCGGAGATCGTCAGGGCCGGCATCCAGGCGGTATCACCCGGGCAGAGTGAGGCCGCCCGCTCGCTGGGCATGACTTCGGGACAGACAATGTTCTGGGTGGTGCTTCCTCAGGCCATGCGGATCGTGATCCCGCCGATGACCAACGAGTTCGTGATGCTCCTGAAGGACACGTCCCTGCTCTACGTCGCAGGCTTCGCCGTCAGCGAGAAGGAGTTGACCACCTACGGACAGGACGCGCTGAGCACCACCGGCAACGCGACCCCGCTGGTCATGGTGGCGCTGGCCTACCTGATCGTGACGCTCCCGCTCACCTGGCTGGTGGGCAGGCTCGAGAAGAGGCTGGACCCGAAGCGATGAGCAACCTGTTCCCCGACCTGCAGTCCGAGGCCCCGCCGGTCGTGATCGCCGACCTGCACAAGAGCTTCGGCGACAACGAGGTGCTCAAGGGCATCGACCTGACCGTCCAGTTCGGCGAGGTGGTCTGCGTGATCGGGCCGTCCGGCTCGGGCAAGTCCACCCTGCTCCGCTGCGTCAACCTACTGGAGAAGCCCACCAAGGGCTCCATCCAGCTGCTCGGCGCGGACATGACCGACCCGGACGTGGAACTGAACCAGGTACGAACCCACGTGGGCATGGTCTTCCAGTCGTTCAACCTGTTCCCGAACATGACCGCCCTCGGGAACTGCGTGATCGCCCAGCGACAGGTGCTCAAGCGCTCCAGGTCCGAGGCCATCGAGATCGCGAAGAAGAACCTGGAACTGGTCGGGCTGGGTGACCGGATGGACTACCACCCGGCCAAGTTGTCCGGCGGCCAGCAGCAGCGGGTCGCGATCGCCCGTGCCCTGTCGATGGACCCGAAGGTGATGCTCTTCGACGAGCCCACCGCTGCGCTCGACCCCGAACTCGTCGGCGACGTGCTCGCGGTGATGCGTGATCTCGCCGAGGCCGGCATGACGATGATCGTGGTCACCCACGAGATGTTGTTCGCCCGCGACGTCTCTGACCGCACCATCTTCATGGACGGCGGCGTCATCGTCGAAGAGGGCCCGTCGGTCGACCTGATCACGGCGCCGAGCGAGAAGCGGACGCAGGTGTTCCTCAAGCGCGTGCTCGACCCGACCCACATCGAGGACTCGGAGCTGGGGGAGACCGAGCCGGATTGATGCCCGGCTTCCCTCACCGCTTAGGATGGGGTGGCTGTCGCGCTGGGACGTGACGGGCTCTGCCGCGCAATCAGGAAGCGAAACCGTGGGTCTACTGGACAAGATGCTGCACATGGGCGAGGGCCGCCAGCTCAAGAAGCTGAAGGTCGTCTCGGACCAGGTGAATTCGATCGAGCCCGACTTCGAGGCCATGTCGGATGCGGAATTGCAGGCCCAGACCGACGAGTTCAAGAAGCGCTACGCCGAAGGGGAATCGCTCGACGCGCTGATGCCCGAGGCGTTCGCCACCGTCCGTGAGGCGAGCCGGCGGGTGCTCGGAAAGCGACACTTCGACGTCCAGATCCAGGGCGCGGCCGCCCTGCACTGGTGCAACATCGCCGAGATGAAGACCGGTGAGGGCAAGACCCTCGTCGCCGTGCTGGCGTCCTACCTGAACGCGCTCACCGGCAAGGGCGTCCACGTCGTCACCGTGAACGACTACCTGGCCCAGTTCCAGTCCGAGCAGATGGGCCGGATCCACCACTTCCTGGGCCTCAAGGTGGGCGCGATCCTCTCCAGCATGACCCCGGCCGAGCGGCGCGAGGCCTACGCCTGCGACATCACCTACGGCACCAACAACGAGTTCGGCTTCGACTACCTGCGCGACAACATGGCGCTGAGCATCGACGACTGCGTGCAGCGTGGCCACTACTACGCGATCGTCGACGAGGTCGACTCGATTCTGGTCGACGAGGCCCGCACCCCGCTGATCATCTCCGGGCCGTCCGAGGACAACTCCTCCTGGTACCCCGAGTTCGCCAAGCTTGTCCGCAGCCTCAAGAAGGACATCCACTACGAGGTGGACGAGAAGAAGCGGACCGTGGCGGTGCTGGAACCCGGCATCACCGCGGTGGAGGACCGGCTCGGCATCGAGAACCTCTACGAATCCGCGAACACGCCGCTGATCTCCTACCTGAACAACGCGATCAAGGCCAAGGAGCTGTTCAAGCGTGACAAGGACTACGTGATCATGGACGGCGAGGTGCTCATCGTCGACGAGCACACCGGCCGCACCCTGATCGGGCGCCGCTACAACGAGGGCCTGCACCAGGCGCTGGAGGCCAAGGAAGGCGTCGAGATCAAGGACGAGTACCAGACGCTCGCCACGATCACGCTGCAGAACTACTTCCGCATGTACGACAAGCTTGCCGGCATGACCGGTACGGCCAAGACCGAGGAATCCGAGTTCCAGAAGATCTACGGCCTCGGTGTGCTGCCGATCGCGACCAACAAGCCGATGATCCGGATCGACCAGTCCGACCTGATCTACCGCACCGAGGAGGCCAAGTTCGCCGCCATCGTCGAGGACGTAGTGCCCCGGCACGCGGCGGGCCAGCCGATCCTGCTGGGCACCGCGAGCGTGGCGAAGTCGGAGGTGCTGAGCCGGCTGCTCAAGCAGGCCGGGGTCAAGCACGAGGTGCTGAACGCGAAGAACCACGCGCGGGAGGCCGCGATCGTCGCGCTCGCCGGACGTAAGGGTGCGGTCACCGTCGCCACCAACATGGCCGGCCGCGGTACCGACATCATCCTCGGCGGCAACTCCGAGTTCCTCGCCGACCAGGTGTTGCGGAACAAGGGCCTCGACCCGGTCGAGCACGCCGAGGAGTACGAGGCGGCCTGGCCCGAGACACTGGAGGCGATCGAGAAGCAGGTGGCGGAGGAGCACGACGAGGTCGTCCAGCTGGGCGGGCTCTACGTGCTCGGTTCCGAACGGCACGAGTCCCGGCGCATCGACAACCAGTTGCGCGGTCGTTCCGGCCGTCAGGGCGACCCGGGCGAGAGCCGGTTCTACCTGTCGCTGGGCGACGACCTGATGCGCCTGTTCAAGTCCGACATCATCGACTGGGTGCTGCAGACCCTGAAGGTGCCCGACGACATGCCGATCGAGAACAACCGGGTCAGCAAGTCGGTGCAGCAGGCGCAGGAGCAGGTCGAGGCGATGAACTTCGAGATGCGCAAGAACGTGCTGAAGTACGACGACGTGATGAACCGCCAGCGCCACGCCATCTACGGCGACCGGCGCCGGGTGCTGGAGGGCGCCGACGTCGAGGAGCAGCTGCGCGGCACAGTGAACACCGTCGTCGAGCAGTACGTGCGGGGTCTCACCGAGGGCTTCATCGAGGACTGGGACTTCGACGCCCTGTGGACGCAGCTGGGCACCCTGTACCCGGTCAGCCTCGACGTCACCGACTACGAGGACCGGGCCGACCTGACCGTCGAGGACCTGGTCGCCGACTTCCAGGCGGACGCCCAGCAGGCCTACGACGCCCGCACCGAGGCGCTCGGCGAGGAGACCATGCGGGAGTTCGAGCGGCAGGTGCTGCTCACCGTGCTCGACCGCAAGTGGCGCGAACACCTCTACGAGATGGACTACCTGCGCGAGGGCATCGGCCTGCGCGCGATGGCGCAGCGCGACCCGCTGGTGGAGTACCAGCGCGAGGGCGGCGACATGTTCAACGCCATGATGGAGGCCTTCATGGAGGAGGTCGTCGGCTACCTGTTCAACCTGCAGGTGCAGGTCGAGCCGGCGGCTCCCCAGGTGGGCCTCGTGGCCGGTGCGGACGGGAAGGCGCTGACGGCGGGCGACCTGATCGCGTCCGGTCCCGACGATGACGTCCCCGACCTCGGCACCGAGTCGGTCGAGCAGCACCGGCTGCCGATGGCCGAGGAGCCGGAGCTGATCAAGCGTCCCGCCCTGAAGGCGAAGGGGCTGCAGCCGAAGGCGCCCCGCCCGATGGCCTACTCCGCGCCCGGCGAGTCCGGTGAGGAGAAGAAGACCGGGGCCGCGACCGCGACCGCCGACCCGTACGCGGGCGTCGGCCGGAACGCGCCCTGCCCGTGCGGCTCGGGCAAGAAGTACAAGATGTGCCACGGCCGGGCCTCCTGAAGTTCGTACAGCCGACAGTCCCCGGTTGCCGTCTCGGCGACCGGGAACTGCGGTAGCTTCTCCTCGGACAGAGGAGCGCCATGTCGATCGGGCGAATGATTGCCGTGGGGAGCGTTGTCGCGCTGCTGGTGTCGGGTTGCGCCCAGTCCGGCGGGGCTGGCACGCCGACCTCCAGCACCTCCGGCGCGGTCGTGGCGGCAGAGCCGGCAGCGGCGAGCGGCATCACCGACTTCGACGGGGACGGCCGACCGGACGTCGTCGCCGGCGGCCAGTACGCCGCCGTGGTGCGCTACGGGACGGGCCGCGTCCAGGAGATCAGCACCACCGACCTCGGCGAGGGCCCACAGGCCGGGACCGGTGTCCTGGCCCGTGACCTGAACGCCGACGGCTACACCGACCTGGTGGTCACCCAACCCGGCTGGCCGGAGTTCAACGACCGTTCGTCGCCGTCGCTGTACTTCCTGTTCGGCTCGGCGGAGGGCCTGGACCCGGCGCAGGCGCACGCCGTGCTGGCGCCGCGGGTGGCCGGGTTCGGCGCCTCCCTGGCGCTGGTCGAGGAACCCACGCCCGTGCTCGTGGTCGGCGCCCCGGGCGACGTCTACGGCGGGAGCCGTGAACTGGTGGCCGGCGGAACCCTGGTCGCCTTCCCGCTCGGGGCGGACGGCCTTCCCTCGGCCGGCGGGTGGGTGTACTCCCGCAGCGCCCTCGGCCTGTCGGGCAAGGGTCGCGAGCTGGACGAGATGGGCACGTCGCTGGCGTCCTCCGGGTCGCTGCTGCTGGCCGGCATCCCGATGCGGGACCTGCCCCGTGCCGAGAACGCTGGTGAGGTCGCCGTGCTGCGCTGGGACGGCTACGCGCTGCGCGGCAAGGCCCTGGACGAGGACACCAAGGGCGTGCCCGGCACGGTGGGTGCGAACCACAACTTCGGTCGGGACGTCTCCACCGGTGACGGCTACGCGGTCGTCTCCGTGTCCGGCACGGCGAGGGTGCAACCGTTCCGGATCTCCGGGCACAAGCTGGTGCCGATGCCGTCGATCGACCGGCGCTCCGCGGGCTTCTCCGGCAAGGCGCGCTCCCGCTACGGCGTCACCGTGGCGATGACCCGGCCGTGCGCCGGGACCCCGGGCGTCCTGGTCGGGGCGGGCTGGGAGCCGTCCGGCGCCCGGTCTGTGTTCACGGTGCCGCTGGTGGCGTCCGCCGCCTGCCCGGTGCAGACCTACACCGAGGCCCGGCTGTCGATGCACGAGGACGAGCAGTTCCCCGGGTGCGCGGTCGCGGCCCTTCGGCATGCCGATCCGGCGGCCGCGGACGGGCTGGTGCTCGGCAGTTGCGGCGACAGCGACGGCGTCATCGGCTACGTGCACGTGCTGGACTCCCCGGACGCGACGGATGATCCACTGGACGCGACGTTCCTCGAGCCCGCGCTGAGCGACCCGCAGGGCTGAACCCGACCCGGTCCGGGCGCCGGACCAGGAAGTCGTACGACTTCGTCGGTGCCGCTGCCGCGCACCGCCCGTCGGCGTCCCTAGGATCGGGGTGACGATCCGACAAGGGGGATCCGACATGGGGCGGGCCGCAACGGCGGGGTTCGCAGGTCGACGGCGAGGACCGGGAGTCCTCGGGTTGGCCGTCGCGGTCGTGGTGGGGGGTTGCACGACGGCCGGGCCCGCCCCGGCCCCCGCGGTGACGACACCGGTCGCCCCGGCGACGAGCGCAGCGCCCACGGCCCGCACGGGCGCCGCGCCGGACTTCGACGGTGACGGCGGCGCCGACCTCGTGGTGGGCACCGGGACCCGTCCGGGCCGGGTCAGCATCCGCTACGCCAACGGCGCGTCCACCGACCTCGAACGGCAGGACGTGGACCCCGCCCACGCCGGCTCCGCGGACTTCGGCCAGGCGTTGCTCGCGCGCGACCTGAACGGCGACGGGTACACCGACCTCGTCATCTCCGATCCGGGCGTCGAGCTCGGACTTACCCTGTTCCTCCTCTACGGCGGCCCGGGAGGTCTCGACCTGGCCGGGCCGGTGACGCTCACCAGCGACAGCCCGGGTGCCGGCCACGCGCTCGCGCTGGTCGCCGCGCCCGCACCCGTGCTCGCCGTCGGGGGCGCGAACGAGGCCGTGCTGACCTGGCCGATCGGCGAGGACGGGCGGCCCGGCGCCGGCCCCGCCACGCTGGACCCGTCGTCCCTGGGCCTGCCCGCGCCGGCTCCCGGCGGCCGGTTCGGCACCAGCCTCGCCAGCGACGGCTCGCTGCTGGTGGTGGGCGCGCCGGGGGAGACCGTGAACGGCGCGCGGCAGGCCGGTGCGGTCTACCTGGTCGATTTCGGCACCGAACCGGTGCAGGCGCAGCGGATCACGGAGGCCACCCGCGGCGTGCCCGGCGAGGCCCGGACGGGGAGTCGTTTCGGGGCTGCGGTCGCGGCCAGCCGGGACCTGGTCGTCGTGGGCGTCCCGGGAGAGAGCCGCAAGGACGCACGCGGCCGCAGCCAGGCCGGTGCGGGCATGCTCGTCGTCCTGGAGTTCTCCGCCGGCTCACTCAGCTCGGCGATGGCCTACGACCAGCTTGGCCTGCACGGCCGGATCAGCGCCGGTGACGGCTTCGGCTCCACCCTGGCCGTAGCGCGGCCGTGCCGGGACGCCGTCGGGGTGATCGCCGGCGCGTGGGCCGAGGCGGTCGGTGCCGACGAGCAGGCTGGGTCGGTCTGGCTCATCCCGCTGGGCGAGGCCGGCTGCGGCCCGGTCCAGCTGCGGGACGGGCAGGGGCTGGCCGCGAAGGCCGGGCCGAACACCGTCGTCGGCTCCGCGGTGAGCGCTCTTCGGGCCGGGAGCGACGGCGACACCCTCGTGATCGCAGCCCAGGGCAACTCCGAGGAGGGTGTGCCCGGACGGGTGCTCACGCTCGAGTACCCGTACACCGACCCTCCTGCCGTGGTGTTCGCCGGCCTCGCAGTGAAGGAGGAGCGGACGATCGCGCTCAGTCCCCCAGAGGGTTGATCCAGCCGGCCCGATGGATCACCGGCGGGTCGAGGGCGAGCACCAGCTGGGTCACGACCCAACGTCCGCGGCGGCGGCTGATCCGTAGGGCCGCGGCGCGGGAGGCGTTGCCGCGACGAAGGTGCGCGGACACCTCGAGGGCGGCGTCGTGCGGGGCCTGCACCCGGACGGAGCGCAGCCGCAAGCCGTCGCCGTCCCGAGCCCGGTGCAGGTGCTCGAGCAGGTCGAGCAACTCCGCCTCCACCCACAACTCCAGCTGGGTCGCCGATCGCTGGCCCGAGAGGACCTCCACGACTGCCGCCGTCAGCGACGTGGCGAGCTGACGCCGTTCCGGATCCAGTGCCGCCTCGTCAGCTGCCGCGTCCGGAACGACCGTCCACGGCAGCACGGGCTGCTCGGCACCGGTGAACTGCTGCGGCTCCCGCAGCGGTACAGCGGGTGGCCGGGATGCGGGCGCGGCCCTGCACAGCGCGAGGGTGGGATCCATGGTTCCTCCTGGGGTGAGGAGGCCACCCTGCTCCGAACCGGTCCGGTCGCAACAGGGGGTGGGACGCGATCTGTGGACAACTGTCCGGGAGTGTTCAGCGACCGCCGTTCCCCGTCGCCGGGTGGCTAGCCTGACCTGCGAGAGGGGGGACGTGCACACGTTCTGGCTGGTTGTCGGTGCGGTCGTGGCCGTGGCCGCGCTCACCGGAGTCATCTACGGGCTGCGCCGCCAGCGCTATCTCAAGGAGGTGCGGGAGCTCGGCTGGTCGCACGATTCGAACCCGACGCTGGCCGAGGTGTCCGACCTGGGCGCGCCACCTTTCGGGATGGGCTTGCGCCGGTCCATCGACGAGCTGGTCGCCGGCACCACTCCCGGTGGATCTTCCTTCCGGGTCTTCGAGTACGGCTACACCGGCGCGGGTCCGAAGTACTCCGGACGCGTCGCGGCCGTGCAGTTGCCGATCTCGCTGCCCGCGGTGTTCGTGTGCGGCGCCGGGCACGAGCGGGTCGGGATCGCCCTGGGCGGCCAGCAACTCGTCCAGGCCGCGGACGGCGACCTGCGCGCGATCGCCGACGACGCCGGGCTGGTCCAGGAGGTGCTGGCGAGCGCCGGAGGGACGATCGCCGCGTTCGCGCGGGCCGCAGGCAGGGCCGACCTCAGCGTCGACGGCAGCCAGCTGGTGGCCTGCGGTGCCCCGAAGGATCCCGACGACCTGAAGGCGTTCCTTGCTGGCCTCGACCCGGTGGTGCAGGCGCTCGCGGGCAGTGCGGCGCTGGCCGCGCGACAGGTGCCGCCGTCCGCCGGTTCGGGGTTCTACGGCCACCCCGACTGGCAGTTCTGCGGCGGTGACGACTCCGTCCTGGGTGTCTACCCGACCAGCAGGGAGGGCTACGGCCACCGCGTCGAGGACCTCATCCGCGGACTGCGGGACGGCATCCGGCTCGATGCCTTCACCCACACCTGGAAGACCGACCACACGGTGACCGAGACGGACTCGGAGGGCCACACCCACACCCGCACGGTCACCGACCATCACTCCGAGGTGGTCTGCGGGTTCATCCTGCCGTTCGCCCTGCCGTCCATCTCGCTCAACGGACGTCGGGTGGGGGAGAAGGTCCGCTTCGAGAGCACCGATTTCAATGACGCGTTCACGGTGCGTACGGGCAACCCCAGGTTCGCCTCGGACGTCACGCACCCGCGGATGATGGAGTGGCTGCTCGCGACGCGTCCGTTCAGCTGGAGCGTGACCGGGTCGGTGGTCGATTTCGAGGTACCCCGGCACGACCTGCTCCTGGTGGACGCCTGCGAGGAGGCGCTGCGCGGCTGGCTCGGCCGCTTCCCGCGGTTCGTCTGGCAGGACCTGGGGCTACAACCGCCGCCGTTCCTGGTCGAGTAGGGCTCCTCTCCGGGTTGCCTCGACCGAACGCCGCTCGAAGCTCGCCGATCCGAAGGGATCCGCGAACACTGCTGCATGTGAGGTTGTCTAGTCGGTCGAGCTGAGATGGTTCTCGCATGCCTGAGACGCCATCGCCTCGCCGGTCCTGGCGGCCGCTCTGGGCGGTAGCCGTAGCGTGGCTCGGAGTGGGGCTAGCGCTACTACTTGTTTGCTTCGGCTCGAAGGCCGCCGGCGATGCAACCCCGTGGAGCATTGGGCCCGTGATTGGCCCGATCCTGATTGCCGAGGGCGCCGTAGCTGGGATCGCCATGGCCTGGTTCCTGGTGAAGAACAGTCTGACCGCCTTCGTGCTCGGAGTCCTTGCCTTCCTCCCCTTCCTCTGGGTCGCATTCGAGGTCACCAGCTAATCCCTCATCGGCTTGAGAGTGCGGGGGTGAGGGGACGATCTCGGGTGCGCCCGGGTAGCTTCGCAGGATCCTTGAGGGCCAACTGAACTCCGAACCGGCGAGAGTCCCTCGACCGACCCGATCAGCCGCTGGTTGCGGCATCGGGCGGGTGCCGCACAGGACGTTCCCCACAGCCACCCAGCGAGCGCCAGTAGGGTGGATGCGTGAGTGACCCGGTGAGCGTGACCGAGGCCGCACTGCTGGCCAGGGACCAGGAGTCGCAGCCCTGGCAACAGGTGGTGGTCGCGGTGCTGTCCGGCCCGCTGACCCGCGACGAACTGATCGACCGGATCGCCGACCGGATCGAGTACTCGCCCCGGTTCCGGCGATTGGTCGGCGGCTGGCCCGTCCCGGGCTGGGTCGACGACACGAACTTCAGCATCGGCGGGCACGTGCGTACCGACACCCTCACCGCGGGGCAGCGGCTCGAGGACTGGCTCTCGGCGAAACTGGGCCACAGCCTCGATCGCACGCACCCGCTCTGGGACGCCACCCTGGTCGGCGGCATCGCTCCCGGTACCCAGGCTCTGGTGGTGCGGGTGCACCCGGCGCTGGTGGACGGCTACGACCACGTGCACCTGCTGCAGGAACTGTTCGACACCGAACCGGGTTCGATCGACGCGAGGGTGGACGACTGGGAACCGGCCGAGCCCCAGCCTCCCGGCCTCGGTGACCTGTTCACCGGGCTCAGCGATCCGCTGCGCGCGGTGTCCGGGGCCGCGACCGGCCTGCTCGGCATGGTGGAGAACGCGGTCCGGGCGGTGGCGGCGAGCCCGCGTCCGCAGCACGTGGCCGGGGTCGAGGTCGACCTGGACGTGCTCGCCGACGTGCGGGCCGCCTTCGGGTGCACCACCCACGACGTGCTCCTCGCCTTAGCCACCGCGGGTGTCCGCGGCTGGCTCGTAGACCACCGGCGGGAGCTGGCCGACCCGGTCGCGCTGGTGCCGCTCGCAGTCGCCGAACCGGCGGTGCTGGAGAGCGCAATCGGCTGCCGCGTCGCGCCGTCCTGGCTGGGCCTCCCGGTCACCGCGAGCTCTCCCGCCGACCGGCTCCGGGCGATCGCCACCCTCACCAGGGCCAGGATCGACTCCGGGCAGAGCGTGCCGGCGCGAGACCTCACCGAACTCGCGGGCTTCGCGCCCCCCACCCTGCACGCCGTCGCGGCGGGCACCGTGGCCGCCGGACGCCCGCACACCGTCATGGTCAGCAACGTGCCCGGCCCGGCCGAAGCCCGCTACCTCGGACGGGCGAAGCTGCGGCAGGTGTACGCGCTGACGGCCACCACCGACGACGAGCTGCTGAACATCTCGGTGACGAGCTACCGCGGCCGGGTCACGCTGGGTGCGACGTCGATCGCCCCGTTGCGCTGCTGGGCCCGGGATATCGGCGCCGAACTCGGCGCGCTCCGGGCGGAGGTGTGATGGCGCTGTTGTTCGTCCCCGTGACGTTCGTCGAACTGGCCGAATGGGCGACATCCGGGACGCTCCCCGGGCAGCGGCCTGCGTTCACGGCCACGGCAGGGCTGAGGGCCGCCTTCGAGCCGGAGGACGACGAGGAGGCCGAGCACATCGCGTTGCTGGTCGCCTCGGTCGCGTCCCTGGCCGGGTCCGGCTACCGCCTGGTCGCGGTCGCCGAGGGCGTCGCCCGGGCTGACCGGGAAGGTGACCCCGACTTCGGGGAGGTCGTGGTCACCGGCCTGCCGTGGACAGCGGTGCAGAGCCTCTTCGCCGACGGGTCCGACGTAGGGGGACTTACGGCGGCGGCCGGGGCTGCGGCAGGCTTGCCCCTGTCGCTGGCGTGGGAGGACCCCGCGGTGACCACCCTGCTCGAGCGGGCCGACCTGCTCTGGCACGGGGCGGGGGAATGGCGGGATCTGGGTACCGGTTGAGCTAACCGGGCTGTCGAGCGGAGGAGGCTGCGATGCCGAGGTCGATCTGGAAGGGTGCGGTGTCCTTCGGGCTCGTCACCATCCCGGTGAAGGTCTACGGGGCCACCGAGGAGAAGGACATCAGCTTCCGGCAGGTGCACCGCGCCGACCAGGGCCGGATCCGCTACAAGAGGGTCTGCGAGGCCTGCGGCGAGGAAGTGCCGTTCGCGGAGATCGTCAAGGGCTATGAGGCCGCGGACGGCCGGCTGGCCATCCTCGAGCCGGAGGACTTCGCCGACCTGCCCGCCGCCGACGGCAAGGCCGTCGAGGTGGTGCAGTTCGTGGACGTGGACGAGATCGACCCCACCTACTTCGCCCGCACCTACTTCCTGGAGGCCGAGAAGGTGGGCACCAAGCCGTACGTGCTGCTGCGAGAGGCGCTCGCGGAGACCGGGAAGGCCGCCGTGGTGAAGGTGGCGTTGCGCTCCCGGGAGACGCTGGCGTTGATCCGCCCGGTCGGTGAGGTGCTGCGCATGCACACGATGCTGTGGCCCGACGAGCTGCGCGACGGCGGCTTCGCCGCTCCGGCGGACGAGGTGAAGGTGAACGACGCCGAGGTGGGCATGGCCCGTGCGTTCATCGAGCAGCTCTCCGGCGACTGGGACCCGGCGGCCTTCACCGACGGCTACCGCGAGGCTCTGGAGAAGGTGATCGAGGCCAAGCTGGACGGCGTCGAGCTTCCGGCCTCTCCGGAGGCGCCGAAGGAGGCCCAGGTGGTCGACCTGGTCGCGGCCCTCCGTGCGTCCGTCGAGGCGGCGAAGGCCCGGCGCGCGGAGGCAGCCAGCTGACCGTCCACCGGACGCCGATTCGCCCCGATCCGGGAGCGTGAAGCGGTGGAATCGAGGCACGTCGGGCGGCGGTAGAGTCGGGGGATGGACGCGATCACCCAGGTACCGAAGCCGGTCAACGAGCCAGTGCACTCCTACGCCCCCGGCACGGCCGAGACGGTGAGCCTCAAGCAGCAATTGGCCTTCCTCGCCGGGGAGCCGGTGGACATCTTCGGGGCGATCGGCGGCGAATGGCGGGCGAACCCCGGCGCGCCCGTCCACGAGGTGCGGATGCCGTCCGACCACTCCACGTTGCTGGCCCGGGTGCGGCAGGCCTCTGCCGCGGACGCGGCCGCCGCGATCGACGCCGCGCAGGCCGCGCGGGCCGGCTGGGCGGCCCTGCCGTTCGATGAGCGTGCCGCGGTGTTCCTGCGGGCTGCCGACCTGCTGGCGGGACCCCGCCGCGACCTGCTCAACGCCGCGACCATGCTGGGCCAGGGCAAGACGCCGCAGCAGGCGGAGATCGACGCCGCGTGCGAGCTGATCGACTTCCTGCGGTTCAACGTGGCCTTCGCCCGCGACCTGTACGCGAATCAGCCGATGTCGGCGCCGGGCATGTGGAACCGGATGGACTACCGGCCGCTGGACGGTTTCGTGTACGCGATCACTCCCTTCAACTTCACCTCGATCGCCGGCAACCTGCCGACAGCACCCGCCCTGATGGGCAACACGGTGATCTGGAAGCCCGCGCTGACCCAGTCCCTTTCGGCGCAGTTCTGGATGGACCTGCTCACCGAAGCGGGACTGCCGGCCGGCGTGATCAACATGCTGCCCGGGCACGGGGCCGAGGTGTCCGAGGTGGCGTTGAAGCACCCCGACCTTGCGGGGATCCACTTCACCGGCTCGACCCGGGTCTTCCAGGGACTGTGGGCCGAGGTCGGGGCGAACATCTCCGGCTACCACGCCTACCCGCGGCTGGTGGGGGAGACCGGTGGCAAGGACTTCGTGGTCGCCCACCCCTCCGCTGATCCGACCGCGGTGGTCGCGGCGCTGGTCCGCGGCGCCTTCGAGTACTCGGGCCAGAAGTGCTCCGCGGCGTCGCGGTGCTACCTGCCGAAGAGCATGTGGGATGCGATCCGCGATCCGCTGGTGGCCGAGGTGGAGGGCCTGGCCGTCGGCGATGTGCGCGACTTCTCGAACTTCACCTCCGCGGTGATCGACGAGCGCGCGTTCGACAAGCTCTCCGGGGCGATCGAGCGCGCCCGGGCGTCGTCGGACGCCGAGATCGTCGCCGGCGGCAGCTACGACCGCAGCGAGGGCTGGTACGTCCGCCCGACGCTGGTCACCACGGACAACCCGCGCCAGGACGTGCTGACGACGGAGTACTTCGGGCCGATCCTCGGGATCTTCGTCTACGAGGACCGGAAGTATGACGAAGTACTACGGATGGTGGACGAGACGTCGGCCTACGCGCTGACCGGGGCGGTGTTCGCGACCGATCGAACCGCGGTCGAGGCGGCGTCGAGGACACTGCGGCACGCGGCCGGCAACTTCTACGTGAACGACAAGCCGACCGGTGCCGTGGTCGGGCAGCAGCCGTTCGGTGGCAGCCGTGCCTCCGGTACCAACGACAAGGCCGGCTCGCTGTGGAACCTGATGCGGTGGGTGAGCCCGCGTTCGATCAAGGAGAACCTGCTCCCGCCCAGGACCATCGAGTACCCGCACATGGCCGCGGAGTAGCCAGAACAACGATCCTGGAACGCCATCGGCGCGTCTCCACCAGACTCGCCGCGAGGAATGAGAGCTTTTCTGTTGTGACCGTTCGGGGGGACGGCCACGAAACGGGGGGTGGCGTGGACGCCGAACAGGAGTACCTGCTGCGCAAATTGCTGGAGGGGTATGTGCCCGCTCCGGAACCGCGGTCCGACGTGTCCGGGTCTGCGCGGCAACGCGGTGTGGGCAGGATGTCCTCCACGCCCGCGATCTGGGCGAAGCTGGATGCCTACGAGCGCGTGTTCTTCTCCGAGGGCGCGACCCTGGAGTATGTCGACGAGCTGGCCGCGCCCTGGCGGGCGAGCGGACTGACCGCCCCGGAGGTGCAGCAGTGGCTCGACGCCGGGGTTCACCCGGACGAGGCCGAGCTGGCTGCGGCCCTTGCCGGTGCGGGCTTCGCCCCGCAGGAGGCCCGTCGCACGATGATCCGCTACCGCTCCGACAGTGAGTCGATGAACGTGATCAGTGCCGTCCGTGGCCGCTCCGAGCAGGCCGCCTGGGCGGTTGAACTGCGGCACCGGATCCGAGCGGTCAGCGACAACACGGCCGCGCAGGCCGGCTGACCGTCCGGCTAGGGTCGAGCCATGCAGCTCGGGGCCCTCGGCGTGGTCATGGTGGCGGCGCTGATCCTCGTCCTGATCGTTTTCTGGGCGCGGACGCGGAGGTTCTCCCTGGGTCCGACCCTGCGGATCGACCTGCGGAACGGCTTTCCCGTGGTACGGCGCAACGGCTACGACTCCACCGATGTCGATGCCCTGATGGACCGTGTCTACGGCCTCGCGGCGAGCGAGGAGGGCAGGGCGGAGGCGCTGGAACTGACCCACTCCGCGCGGTTCGGCCTGGCCAGGCGCGGCGGCTACGACTCCCGTGTGGTTGACCTGCACGTGGACGCGATGCTCGTCGCCCTGCAGACCGGACGCGAGCTGCCGCCGCGGCCCGGCTATCGGTGATCCTGCCGCTTGACGAAATCGAACGGGTGTTCGATCATCGATAGGTGACGGACGCGGATCTCTCCAAGGGTGAACTCCTGGAGCGGCTGCGCGCCCAGGTGACCTCGCGGGAGGCGCGCCTGCGGCCGTCCCCGTACCCGGCGCCGGCGGAACTCGTCGGGCTGCTGGACGGTGGCCTGAAGCCCGGTGCTGCCTACTCCCTCGACACCTCCGGGGCGCTGCTGTCGGCGCTGCTGGCCGGCCCGTCCGCCGACGGCCACTGGTGCGGAGTGGTGGGCGTCCCCGAGTTCGGTGCGGAGGCCGCAGGGCACGCCGGGGTGGTGCTCGACCGGCTGGTGCTGGTGCCCGACCCCGCAGACCAGTGGCTGGCCGTCACCGCGGCCCTGGTCGAGGCGGTGCCGGTGGTGGCCGTCCGCCCGTACGGGCGGGTGCGGGAGGCTGATGCGGCCCGGCTCGCGTCCCGGCTGCGCGACCGGGGCTCCGTCCTGCTGGTCGACGGTGCCTGGCCGCGCGCGGAGGCCCGGGTGACGCTGGGCGAAGCGTGCTGGTCGGGGGTCGGGCCGGGGCACGGCTACCTGAACAGTCGTGAGGTGACGGTGACGGTCAGCTCGCGCCGTCTCCCCGCGGCCCGCAGCGTCCGGCTCGTGCTGCCCTCGCCCGACGGACGGCTGGCACCGATCGATCGTCCCGTCGTGGCAGAGCCCGCGGCCGTCCTGCGGGCGGTGGGCTGATGAGCACCCGGGTGGTCGAGCCGACACCCCGGGTGGTCGAGTCTCCCCAGACCCCTCGTGAAGCCGGCGGCGACCGGTGCCTGGTGCTGTGGTTCCCCGGCTGGCCGGTGACGGCGTGGGCACTGTCCGAGGGCGCGGACGTCCACCAGCCGCTCGCGGTGGTGGTGGCGAACCGGGTGGTGGCCTGCTCGCCGGAGGCGTCCGCGGAAGGCGTGGTGACCGGCCAGCGGCGCAGGGAGGCCCAGTCCCGGTGCCCGATTCTGCGGGTGCTGCCCGCCGACGAGGCAAGGGACAACCGGGAGTTCGCCGCAGTCCTCGACTGCGTCGAGCAGCTGGTTCCCGGGGTGCAGGTGGTCCGCCCGGGGGTGTGCGCGCTTCGCTCGCGCGGGTTCGCCAGTTACGTGGGCAGCGAGGCGGAGGCCGCGGAGGTGTTGTTGGAGTCCGTCGTCACGACCCTGGACATCGCCACCGGACGGGCGGGGGTCGCCGACGGCCTGTTCGCCGCGCTGCAGGCCGCCTACGCCGGTGACCCGGTGCGCGTCGTGCCGTCCGGGGAGTCGGCGGCGTTCCTCGCCCCGCTACCGGTCAGCCGGCTCGGCGACGAGACGCTGACCACGCTGTTGCCGCGGCTCGGCGTGCACACCCTCGGCGGCTTCGCAGCGCTGGGGCCGACCGCGGTTCGCGACCGGTTCGGCCAGCACGGACTGCGCCTGCACACGCTGGCGTCCGGTGCGGACCCACGGGTCGTGCAACCGCGCGTCCCGCCGCCCGAGCTGGTCCGGCAGATCGCGTTCGAGCCGCCGCTGTCCCGGATCGACCAGGTGGCGTTCACGGCGCGCTCGACCGTGGAGCAGTTCATCGCAGGGCTGTCCGCAGCCGGGCTGGCCTGCACCGAACTGCGGATCGAGTTCACCGGCGACCTGGACGAGTTCGTCGCCCGCACCTGGGGCACCCCGGGCATGTTCGACGCCCCGGCCGTGGTCGACCGGATCCGCTGGCAGCTGCAGGCAGCGGCGGGCGACCAGCTGGGCAGCGCGGTCACCGGCATGCGGCTGGAGCCGGTCGCGGTCGACGCCCTGGCCAACCACGTTCCCGGGCTGTTCGGCACCGGGACCGACGAGCGGGTGCACCACGTGCTATCCCGGGTGCAGGGCATGCTCGGCCATGACGGGGTGCTCACCCCCCGGATCGGCGGCGGACGCTGGCTCGCCGAGCGCCAGGAGCTGGTGCCGTGGGGCGACCGGCCTTCGCCGGCCTCACCCTCCGCTCCCTGGCCGGGCAGCCTGCCCGACCCGCTGCCGACGACGGTGTTCGCCGAGCCGAGGCCGGTGCAACTGCTCACCGCGGGCGGACGCGGGGTGGCCGTCGACGACCGCGGCATGCTGCACGACGTGCCCACCCAGTTGCGGGACGGGGAGGAGCGGCGCACGGTGATCGGCTGGGCCGGTCCGTGGCCGATCGATGAGCGGTCCTGGGATCCGGTCCGACACAGGCGGGCGAGCCGCTTCCAGGTGGTCGACGGCACGGGCACGGCGTGGCTGCTGGTGCTACAGGGCTCCCACTGGTGGGCCGAGGGGCGGTACGACTGATGGGGTTCAACAACCCGCCGATGACGTGGCGCACGCTGGAACGCACGCTGAGCAGTCCCGACCGGCTCAACCGGGTGCCGGCGCAGGACGTCCCGGTCTCCTGGCGGCGAGGTCCGTATGTGCCGCCGCCCATCGAGCGTCCGGACGACGCGGTGCCCTACGCCGAACTGCACGCCCACTCGTCCTTCTCCTTTCTGGACGGTGCGTCCGGTCCGGCCGAACTGGCCGAGGAGGCGGAGCGGCTCGGCCTGCACGCCCTGGCGATCACCGACCACGACGGCCTCTACGGCATCGTCCGGTTCGCCGAGGCGGCCGAGACCATGCACCTGAAGACGGTGTTCGGCGCCGAGCTCTCGCTCGACCTGCTCGCGCCGCAGGCCGGGCAGCCCGACCCTGCCGGTTCGCACCTGTTGGTGCTGGCGGCAGGGGAGGAGGGCTACCACCGGCTGGCCGCGGCGATCACGCACGCCCAGCTCGCCGGTGGTGAGAAGGGGCGGCCCACCTACGACCCGGACGACCTGGCCGCCCGCGCCGACGGGCACTGGGTGGTGCTGACCGGCTGCCGCAAGGGCGCGGTGCGGCAGGCGTTGCGCAGGCACGGGGCCGAGGCCGCCGGACGCGAGCTGGACGAGCTGGTCGCGTTGTTCGGCCCCGAGCGGGTGTTCGTCGAGCTCAACGACCACGGCGCGCCGCTCGACTCCACCCACAACGACGCGCTGGCCGCGCTGGCCGCCGTCCGCGGTCTGCCGACGCTGGCCACTGGCAACGTCCACTACGCCACCCCGGCACAACACCCACTCGCACAGGCGGTGGCCGCCGTCCGGGCCAACCGCAGCATGGACGCCCTGGACGGATGGCTGCCGGCCGCCGGGACGGCCTTTCTGCACACAGGGGCGGAGATGGATGCACGGTTCGCCCGCTATCCTGGCGCGGTTGCCCGCACCGTCACGCTGGCCGACGAGCTGGCGTTCCCGCTGCGCAGGGCGAAGCCAGCCCTGCCGAAGCAGGAGGTGCCCGACGGGCACACCCCGATGAGCTGGCTGCGGCACCTGGTCTGGGAAGCGGTGCCGTCCCGCTATCCCGACCTGAGCGCGGCGAATGCCGAGCGGATTGAACGGGAGCTGGCGGTGATCGAGGCCAAGGACTTCCCCGGCTACTTCCTGATCGTGCACGACATCGTGGCCGAGGCCCGCCGCCGCGGCATCCTGTGCCAGGGCCGTGGGTCCGCGGCGAACTCTGCGGTCTGCTACCTGCTGAACATCACCGCCGTCGACTCGATCGCCTTCGACCTGCCGTTCGAGCGGTTCCTGTCGGCGTTGCGCGACGAGGAGCCCGACATCGACGTGGACTTCGACGCCGACCGGCGCGAGGAGATCATCCAGTGGGTGTTCGCCAGGTACGGACGCGAGCGGGCCGCGCAGGTCTGCAACGTGATCCAGTACCGGCCGAAGAACGCCGTCCGTGACATCGCCCGGGCGCTCGGGTACAGCCCCGGCCAGGGCGATGCCTTCGCCAAGCAGGTGGAACGGTGGGGGTCGTCGCTGGCCGCGGACGCGCACGAGCTACCCGGGCCGGTGGCCGACCTGGCCACCCAGCTGCTGAAGGCCCCCCGGCACCTGGGCATCCACTCCGCCGGCATGGTGCTCACCGAGCGCCCGGTGGGGGAGGTGGTGCCGATCGAGCACGCCCGGATGGAGAACCGCACGGTGATCCAGTGGGACAAGGACGACGCCGCCTGGATGGGCCTGGTGAAGTTCGACCTTCTCGGGCTCGGCATGCTCGCCGCGATGCAGCACAGCTTCGACGCGATTCGCGGCGCGACCGGTGAGGAATGGGAGCTGGCGACGCTGCCGAAGGAGGAGCCGGGCGTCTACGACATGCTCTGCCGGGCCGACTCGATCGGGGTGTTCCAGGTGGAGTCGCGCGCCCAGATGGGGCTGCTGCCGAGGCTCCAGCCGAGGCGGTTCTACGACCTGGTGATCCAGATCGCGCTGATCCGTCCCGGCCCGATCCAGGGCGGCGCCGTGCATCCGTTCGTGCGCCGCAAGCTGGGTCGCGAACCGGTCACCTACCCGCACCCGAGGCTGGAACCGGTGCTGAAGCGGACCCTGGGCGTGCCGGTGTTCCAGGAACAGCTGATGCAGATGGCGATGGCGGTGGGCGACTGCAGCGGCGAGGACGCCGACCTGCTGCGCCGCGCGATGGGCTCCAAGCGCGGCCTGGAGCGGATCGAGTCGTTGAAGGCCAAGCTGTACGAGGGCATGGCCCGCAACGGCCTGGTCGGGGCGGAGGCCGACCACCTCTATGCCCAGATCCAGGCGTTCTCGAACTTCGGTTTCGCCGAGTCGCACTCGCTGAGCTTCGCGCTGCTGGTCTACGCGTCCAGCTGGCTGAAGCTGCACTATCCCGCAGCATTCCTCGCCGGGCTGTTGCGCGCGCAGCCGATGGGCTTCTACTCCCCGGCCACCCTGGTCACCGATGCGAAGCGCCACGGCGTGAACGTGCTGCGTCCCGACCTGGTCTGGTCCGGGGTGGACGCCGGGCTGGAGTTCGAACCCACTGCCGGATCCCGAGACGTTCGATCCGCCGGGGATCGGGAACGACTGGTCGAAGGACCGACCGGCCTCGACTCCTGCCTCGAGCGCCAGCAACCACCCGTCGGGGAGTTCGATGCGTCCGCTCCTGACACCTCCGCCACCCATCGCAGGGACGGCAGCTTCGCCGTCCGGCTGGGGCTGGCCGGCGTCCGGGGGATCGGAAGGGACGTGGCGGGCCGGATCGTCACCGAACGGGAGGCGCACGGCGCCTACGCCTCAATGGAGAACCTCGTTCGCCGTACCGGGCTGACCGCAGAGCACCTGGAGGCGCTGGCGGCGTCCGGGGCGCTGGAGTGCCTGGGCCTGACCCGGCGGCAGGCGCTGTGGCGGGCGGGCAGCGCGGCGCTGGACCAGCCGGGCTCGTTGCCGGGCACGCTGATGGAGTCACAGCCGTTGTTGTTCGACGACCCGTCCCCGGTCGAGGTGCTCGCCGACGACCTGTGGGCCACCGGGGTGAGCACCGGCGACCACCCGATCGGCCAGTTGCGCGAGGAGCTCTCGGCGCGGGGCGTGCTGAGCACGGCCGATCTCGCCACGGCCGAGCCGGACCGCCGGGTGGAGGTGGGGGGCCTGGTCACGCACCGGCAGCGTCCGGCGACCGCGTCCGGGATCACCTTCCTCAGCCTCGAGGACGAGCACGGTCTGGTGAACGTGGTTTGCTCGGTGGGGGTGTGGCAGCGGTTCCGCCGGGTCGCCCGCTCCTCCCCGGCGCTGGTGGTGCGCGGCAAGCTCGAACGCTCCGAGGAGGGCGTGGTGAACGTGGTTGCCGACCATCTCGAGCCATTGCCGATCATGGTCGTGCACAGGTCGCGGGACTTCCACTAGTGCACCGGGAGACTCGGACGTCTCCGTTCGCCGTCGCCACGCGCGGTCGACGCCTAGCATGAGCACATGGACGAACCGAACGGCCGAGTCGAGGAACTGAAGGCCCAGGCGGCCCAGCTCCGGGTGGGCGCCATCGAGGCCAACCGGAGCCTGATCGCGGAGTTGCAGGGCGTCTGGCACGAGCTGAACGAACTCGCCGCCGGCCAGCCCGACGTGCGCAGAATCTGCGACCACATCGCAGCCGACATCGCCCGGCTGGAGAAGCTCGATCTCGCCCTCGACACCGAGTGGCTCGCGGAAGCGAAGCACGCCCGTCCCTGAACCCGGCCCCTGGGCCACGCAATGCCGCGCGAACGCGAAGTTGTGCCGAGCCCGTGAGCCTGTTCCGGCGGCTCCCGCGGGTGTTGGCTGGAGGTGGTACCTCGGCGACGGTGAGGGGGCACGATGTCGAACCTGTATTCGGGGATCCGCAGGATCCAGGACCAGGCCCAGCGGGACCGCTGCGCGCAGCGCCTGCTCGCGATGCGGCAGCGGCTGGCCCCGCTGCGGGCCCGTCGATCGGACTCCACGCTGCTCCTGGCAACGTGGAACATCCGCGACTTCGGCGCGGGGCGGTTGAACCCCAGCCCGCGGTTACCGGAGACCTTCTTCTACCTGGCCGAGATCGTGTCCTGTTTCGACCTGGTCGCGCTGCAGGAGGTGAACCGGAAGCTGGACGACTTCGAGCGGCTGGTCGACATCCTCGGGCCCGGCTGGGACTACATCCTGACCGACACCACAGAGGGAACCTCCGGCAACGGCGAACGGATGGCGTTCCTGTACCGCAGGGACAAGGTCCGCTTCGCCAGGATCGCCGGCGAGATCGTGCTGCCGCAGGGCCAGACCATCGTCTCCGGCGAGAAGGTGATGCCGCCCGACCAGGCCGACCCGAACGACCCCGCCTCCGATGCGAGCGGGGCGGACACCGGCCAGCAATTCGCCCGGACTCCGTTCCTGGTGGCGTTCCAGGCCGGCTGGTTCCGGTTCAACCTCTGCACGGTGCACATCTACTACGGGACGGAGAGCGGGGCGGGGCTGCAGCGCCGGATCGGCGAGATCAGGGCGCTGGTGGATTTCCTCGCCCGTCGGCAGGACGCCGAGAACCGCGGGCTGGCCAGGCCCCAGTCCGCCCAGAACTACATCCTGCTGGGCGACTTCAATGTGGTCAGCCCGCAGCACGAGACCATGGCGGCCCTGCTCCGCAAGGGGTTCCGGGTGCCCGAGCAGATCGACGCGGAGCACCTGCCCGACCGCAACCACTTCTACGACCAGGTTGCCGTGCGGGTGAAGGATCCCCGGTTCCTCACCACCGACGGCGGCATCGTGGACGTCTACGCCGACGTGTTCACCGACGGCGACCTGGACCTCTACCTGCCCGAGATCCCGGACACCGTGAAAGGGCCGAGCCCCCTGGCGCGTTTCCAGCGCTGGCGCACCTGGCAGATGTCGGACCACAGTCCGCTCTGGGTGCAGGTCCAGACCGACTACTCCGACAGCTACCTCGCCGACATCACCACCTAGCGGACCAGGTCGGGGACGGTTCCGAACCCGGTCCACTCCAACAACGTGGACCAAGTTGGGGACGGTTCCGAACCCGGTCCACTCCGACAACGTGGACCGAGTTCGGAACCGTCCCCAACTCGGTCCGGGTACGCAACGTTGCCCGCCCGCCGCCGGGTGGCTGCAACCTGCCGTTCACGTGCGGCAGGTACGATTTCCCCGAACGACGCAGGAACGACCCGCTTCCCGGCCACCGGCCGAGCCTGCCCGGAAGGACCCCATGAGCCCGACAACCAGGCCCGAGAGGCGCCGCCTCCGGCGCACGCTTGCCGTCCTTGCGGTTGCCTCGGCGTTCCTCGTCGCTGGCTGCGCCCGCACCCCGGTCGGTCCGACCCAGGGCGCGTTCGGAAGTGCTGAGGAGGCCTCGCCCACGCCCAGCGTGATCCCGTCCTCGCCCCCGATCGCACCCACGCCGCCGTCCACGATCCCCCCGACTCCGAAGCCCACGCCCACGGACCCCTGGGACGCGCTGAGCAAGAAGACGAAGAAGGAGTTCAAGGGCTGCATCGACAAGACCGTCGGTCCGGGGTCGTCCGGCAGTTGCGCGCTGCTGGTGATCAAGAAGCTGAAGGCCGCCAAGTTCTATCCCTGGGCCACCACGAGCCGGATCAACTCCACCAGTGGCGCGAACGCGATCCTGAACTACCAGCGCTCGCGCGGGCTGACCCCGACCGGATTCGTGAAGAAGAAGACCTGGCTGGCCCTCGCGTCCAAGGCGCCCGCACTGCCCGTCACCCTGCCGAAGACGTGCCGGGCCAAGGGCATCGTCATCTGCGTCGACCAGTCCCACCGCAAGCTGTTCTGGTTGAAGAACGGCAAGGTCGTCAAGACCGTGAAGGTGCGGCTGGGCGGCTACAACTACCTGAAGAAGAAGGACCAGAAGAAGGGCGAGTGGCGGGTGTACCCGACCGCCAACGGCACCTGGAAGGTCTTCGACAAGCAGGTCGACCCGGCGTCCGAGAACTACGGCTCGGGCGCGATGCCGTACAGCACGATGTTCTACCCCGACATGTACGTGCACTACTCGCCCGGCTTCCATGCGGTGGGGTACGCGGGTTCCAGCCACGGCTGCGTGAACGTGGGTAGCCTCACCGACGCGATCTGGATCTTCAAGCACACCCCGATCGGCACGAAGGTGCACATCTTCACTCTGAAGGCCTGAACCGACGCCGGCCGGTCGGGCCAGCAAGCCGGGCCGGGGGACAGACCTGCGTATGGTCGCGGTCATCCTGCGGGGCTAGCCTGAGGCCGCCCCTCGCCCCTGGAGGTTCCCGATGGCCACGCCGCTGTCATTCCGCCTCGCCCTGCCCACCCTGCTCCTCGCGCTGAGCGTCCCCGCGGTGGCGCCCGTACCCGTCGCCGTCGCGGACGAGCCGACCTACGCCGTGACGCCCGTGGTCACCGGGCTCGCGATCCCGTGGGATCTGACCTGGGTCGGGGACCTGATGCTCTTCGACGAGCGGGCCGGACGCCTGTGGTCGAAACGCGGGGACGCCGCGCCGCAGGCGGTCGAGTTGCCGCTGCCGCCCCTGTTCGTCCACTCCGAGGGCGGACTGCTCGGCCTGGTCGCGGATCCGGACGCGGCCGCCAACGGCTACTTCTACACCTGCATGTCGGTGGCGAAGAGCACCGGCAAGGCGTCCGACGTCCAGGTCTGGAAGTGGCAGCTGACCAGCGACACCACCGCCGTGAAGGTGAAGACCCTGGTCAGGGGGATCCCGATCGGGCACGGCCGGCACAACGGCTGCCGGCTGCGGTTCCGCTCCGGCGACCTGCTCTACATCGGCACCGGGGACGCGGCCAAGGGCACCAACCCGCAGAACCTGAAGTCGCTGGGCGGCAAGGTGCTCCGGGTGCACAGCGACGGAAGGATCCCGAGGTCCAACCCCTACTACCGCAAGGGCGGCAACGCCCCGTACGTGTGGAACTACGGGCACCGCAACATCCAGGGCCTCGCCCTGCAGCCGGGAACCACCACGCTGTGGTCGGTCGAGCACGGCACAAACCGCGACGACGAGGTGAACCTCGTCGCCAAGCGGGGCAACTACGGCTGGAGCCCGACCCCGGGCTACAACGAGAAGCGGTCGATGACCGACCGCAAGCGCTACCCGAAGGCGATCCGGGCGGCGTGGAGCTCGGGCTACCCGACGGTGGCGACGAGCGGGGCGACGTTCCTGTCCGGACCGCAGTGGGGTGCCTGGGACGGCGTCCTGGCCGTGGGGCTGCTGAAGGGCCAGGGCATCCTGCTGTTCGGGGTGTCAGCCACGCACAAGGTCACGGAGCTGGGTCGGATCGTCACCGACCACGGTCGGATCCGGACCGTGCAGCAGGGGCCTGACGGCGCCTTGTACTTCACCACCTCCAACGGCAGCGACGATGGGGTCTACCGGCTCGTCCTCGGCTGAGGGCTCAGTTCGAGGGCCAGCCCGCGCGCGGTGCGGGTGCGGGGGATGACCAGACGGTGCCGTGCCAGTCCTGCTGCCGGCCGAGCCCTGCCGCGCCCGGCCAGCTGGCGCCGACCACGAACAGCGTGCTCGCGTCGGTTCCGCCGAGCATGCAGGCGAACGCCCCTCGATCGAACTCGACCCGATCGAGGACAGTGCCGCCCTCGGCGACCCGGACGCAGTGCGAGTGCGGCACGTCGGCGTACCAGACCGCCCCGGTGGCGTCGATCGTGATGCCGTCAGGAGGATCCTCGCCGAGATCGGCGAACACCCGGCGGTCGGTGAGCGAGCCGTCGGCGGTGATCGTGAATGCGGTCAGGCGTTGCCGATACGACTCGGCGACGATGAGGGTGCGATTGTCGGGGCTGATCGCCATCCCATTGGGGAAGTCGAGGTCATCGGCGACAACCCGTACATCGCCCGGACCGGAGACCAGGGCGATCCGCCCGGACGCAGGCCCGCCCTCGGGCGCGGTGCTGCCGAACGGCGCGTTGGGGCTGTTCACCCAGGCGTTGCCGCGGCCGTCCACCACGATGTCGTTGGCGCCCAGTTCGGACAACGCCCGCAGGTCCGCGTACGGCGCCAGGGTCCCGTCCGGCGAGAGCGCGAGCAGGCTGCAGGTCGCCGCGGAGACGACCAACGGGGTGCCGTCGGGCAGGAAGTCGAAGCACAAGGGCAGCGAGGCGTGCTCGGCCATGACCTCGACCCTCCCGTCCGGTCGCAGTCGGTGGATTCGACCGGCTGTCCAGTCGGCGAACCACAGCATGCCGGCATGCCAACGCGGCGATTCGAGCAGACCGTAGCCGGAGGCGAGGACGGGCATGCCAGACAGTGTGGCGCGGCGGGGGTGGCGGTACGCAAGGGTCTGACCCGGGGCACCTGTGCGCACGGCGGGTGTCCGTGCGTCCGCCTAGGATGCCGCCCATGGCTATCGCACGATTCCCCAGCGTGGTGCTGGACTGTCCCGACGCGGACGCGCTCGCCCGGTTCTACGCGGCGATGCTGGAGTGGAAGATCGAGGTCGACGACGGCTGGGTCGACCTCCGTGCCGAGGACGGACAGTGCATCTCGTTCCAGTCCGTCGAGGATTACCGCGCACCGGTCTGGCCGGGCCAGGACGTGCCCCAGCAGCTCCACCTGGACTTCGTGGTGGACGACCTCGATGAGGGCGAGGCCGCGGTGCTCGCGCTCGGCGCGACCAAGGCCGAGTACCAGCCGGGCACCACGTTCCGGGTCTTCCTCGATCCGGCCGGGCACCCGTTCTGTCTCTGCCTCACCTAGGGGTGGTCGTCGGCAGCGGCGGGCTGCTAGCGTTCCGGTGTGCGCGAAAGGCGCTGTTGAGCCTCGTTGAAGGGAGGTCGTGACATGTCACCCATTGTCGTGGGGTTGGTTTCGATCGCCCATTCATCTGAGGCTCCCGCTGCCTGACTGATCGCCCGGGTGCCTCCTCCTGTAGGAGAAAACCTTGTCACACCCTTCTTCGTCCTTCGAATGGGACGAACTGCAGTTCCGCGCACTCTCCGAGGACCTCGCTGCGGACCAGCGCTGGTCCACCTGGGGTTCCGTCGAGCGACTCTGCCGCGGACCCGAACCCCGGCCAGCCTGGCTGGTCACGTCATCCGCCGCGATCGACACCGATCTCGGCATCCTGAAGACCGGCAAGGAGGCCGACGTCGCCCTGCTGGAACGAGCCGTCCCCGGTGATCCCGGGCAGGCCTGCCTGCTCGCGGCGAAGCGGTACCGCAGCACCGACCACAGGCTCTTCCACCGTGACACCGGCTACACCGAGGGCCGCCGGATCCGGAACAGCCGCGACACTCGCGCGATGGCCCGCAAGTCCAGCCACGGCCGCGAGGTCGAGGCGGGCCTGTGGGCGCGGGCCGAGTGGGACGCGCTGAAACGGCTGTTCGCGGCCGGCGTCCCGGTGCCGTACCCCGTCCAGATCGACGGCCGCGAGATCCTGATGGAGTTCATCACCGATCAGGAGGCGGCCGCGCCCCGGCTGCACCAGACCCGTCCGACAGCCTCGGAGCTCGATTCGCTGTTCACCCAGCTGCTGGACGCCCTGCGGAGGATGGCCGGGCTCGGCGTCGTCCACGGCGACCTGAGCCCGTACAACACCCTGGTCGCGGGCGCGAGTGATCCGGATCCCAGACTGGTGATCATCGACGTGCCACAGCTGGTGGACCTGGTCGCCAACCCGAACGCCTACGAGTTCCTGCACCGCGACTGCACGAACATGGCGGCCTGGTTCACGGCCAGGGGAAGGGAGGTGGACGCAGAGGAGCTGTTCGGAGACATTCTCGGACATGCCTGGTGAGGGCCCGGCCCGATCGGGCAGGTAGCGTGGAAGCGTGCCACACCCCAGCACCCTGGCCGATGAGGCCGAATCCCGCCTACCCCGACGATCCTTCCGGGACGCGTTGCCCACCCTGCTCAGCGGCAGCATTGCCACCTTCCTCCTGGCGTTCCTCCTCGTCCTGGGGTTGGTCGGCCTGGTCGCTGGGTTGTTCGTGGTCCTCGTCTCGGCACTGACCGGCCACAGCCTGTTCTGACCCGTCTGTAGGGGCCCTCCGCCCTGGCGATGGGCCGAATTGCGGCTATGCCGGGGTCCGGGCCCGAACCTACGCTGCGAGGGGTTCCAGAACGGGGTGTGCCATGGTCGACGCACGGATCGCCGAGTTCCGCAGGCTGCACGAGTCGGGGTGCTTCGTGATGCCGAACCCCTGGGACGCCGGCAGCGCACGCGCGCTCGCCGGCATGGGGTTCACCGCGCTCGCGACGACCAGCGCGGGCTTCGCGTGGTCGGTGGGCCGCCCGGACAACAGCATCGGACGCGAGGAGACCCTGGCGCACCTGCGCGTGATCGCCGGTGCCGTGGACCTGCCGGTGAACGCCGACTTCCAGGGTGGGTTCGCCGCCGAGCCGGAAGGGGTGGCGGCGAGCGTGGACCTGGCGGTGCAGACCGGCGTCGCCGGGCTGTCGATCGAGGACTTCTCCGGTGACCCGGCCGATCCGCTCTTCGAGCCGGGGCTCGCCGTCGAGCGGATCCGCGCGGCCAGGGCCGCGATCGACAGCAGTGGGACGGGGGTGGTGCTGACCGCCCGCACGGAGGGGTTCGTCTGGGATCGTCCGGACATCGACGACGCCGTCCGGCGGTTGAGCGCCTACGCCGAGGCCGGTGCGGACTGCCTGTACGCGCCCTGGATCAGCTCGCACGCGCACGTAGCCGCGATCGTCGCGGCGGTCGCGCCGAAGCCGGTCAACCTGCTGGTCAACAAGCCCTTCATCACCCTGGCCGAGGCCGCAGCCCTCGGCGTCCGGCGGATCAGCGTGGGCGGGATGCTGGCCAAGACCGCGTGGCGTGGCTTCCTCGCTGCGGCGACGGAGATCGCCGAGCTCGGCACCTTCTCCGCTTTCGCCGACCTGCCCGACCTCAACACGCTGCTCGAGTCGTGATGCGGTCGGGTGATCGGTGAGGATGGAGGCATGACCTGGACAGCCCCGAGCGTGACCCGCGACGACTTCCCACTCGACCTGCCCGAGCGCCAGTCGCTGCAGGCGTTCATCACCTGGCACCGGCAGACCCTGCTGTGGAAGCTGGCCGGGCTGACCGGTGAGCAGCTGGCCACCCGGGCGGTCCCGAGCTCGAACCTGACCCTGCTCGGCATCGTGCGGCACATGGCGGAGGTGGAGCGACACTGGTGGCGGCACCGCGTCGCCGGTGAGGACGTGCCCAGCCTGTACGCCGACGACGAGGAGTGGGATGCGCTCGATCCCGAACGAGCCGCACAGGACTACCAGCAGTTGCTCCGCGAGTGGCTCGCCGTGGACGCGGCGGCCGCGCGGTACGACCTGGACCACACCTTCGACCGCCGCGGGGAGACCTGGTCGGTGCGCGCGCTCTATCTGCATCTGATCGAGGAATGGGCCCGGCACAACGGCCACGCCGACCTGATCCGGGAGGCGATCGACGGGGCGACCGGCGAGTAGCCCTCCGCCGGCCCGTGCACCCCTGCACAATGAGCGCGTGAGGTGGAGTTGGGAGGAGTTCTTCCTTCGGCAGAACCAGCCGGCCTCTGACGGCACCGGCTTCGGCCTGTTCTCCGCAGTCCACCTGGGTGTGCTCGCACTGCTGGCCGTCGGCGTGGCCGTACTGGTCGTCGGCTATCGCCGGGCGGATGCGGGTCGGCGGCGGCGGGTGCGCGTCGTGGTCGGGTGGGCCGTGCTGATGCTGGAGGTGCTGCGTCAGGTCGCCTACCTGGCCAGCGGCACGTACACGGCGGACATCCTGCCGTTGCACGTCTGCGGGATCGCCGCTGTCGCCGTCTTCGTGGACGCGCTGCGACCCAATCGGTGGACGGGCGACTTCCTCTACGCCGTGGGCTGGTGGGGCGCTCTGGCCGCCGACCTGTTCCCGGACTGGGCCGACCGTCCCATCCTCAACATCTTCACGTGGCAGAGCTTCTCGATCCACGCGCTGATCCTCGGCTACGTGCTGATGCTCCTGGTCGGCGGCGACCTGGTTCCCGATCTGCGCAACCTGTGGCGGGTGGCGGTGCTGACCGCGGTGCTCGCGTCGCTCGGTGCGCTCGCCAACCACGCGTGGGGGACCAACTTCTGGTTCCTCAACACGGGGGCGCCCGGGTCGCCGTTGCAGGGCATCCAGGATCTGTCCGGCAGCTTCTACATTCCCGTCCTGATCGTCCTGATCATGATCTTGTGGACGTTGCTCTACCTGCCGTGGGCGGTGCGTGCGCACCGGAGGGCGGCCGCGTCCTGAAGGGCGCACCGGGGGGAGGATCTCGGCCTGAACTGACCGGGACTACCCCTCCAGGTACTCGTCGCCGACGCGCTGCTGGATCTCCAGTGCCTCCAGCAGCAGGGGGGCGGCCTGCCTGGCCAGGCCGGGCCCGAGGAACGGGACGTTCACGGTGAGTTCGCCGTCGTAGGAGAGCACCGCGCCACGACCGCCCTCGACGAGGGTGACGGCGCCGATCAGTCCGGCCGGCAGCCCCTCGACGGTGATGTGTGCCGCGCCATGGCGGGAGGGGCCCACCCCGTCCGGCTCCCAGGTGATCTGGTCGACGATCGTCATCGTCGGTCCCGCGAGCCGGCTCACCACGGACGGGGTCGGCATCACCCGTCGGGTGGAGGTGCGCAGCCCGTCCACGTCGACCTCGTGCTCCAGCGGATCGGTCGCCAGGCAGACCGCGCGCAGGAAGACCCGGTCGGTGAGCATCGCGAACACGGTCGGGACCGGCGCGGCGAAGTCGTTCGTGGCGTGTATCTCCATGTCGCCCATTGTGGCGTGGATAGGGTGGACGAGGCGTCAAGCTGCGAAGGAGCAGGCGTGTCCAGTCTCGTGCCGGGAAGTTCGGCGGGGTTGCGTGAGTCTCTCGGATCGGCCGCTGTTGCGGCAGGGCCGCCAGACCTGCTCGGAGCCGGCCTGGTGGCCGCCTACCTCCAGCACGTGCCCGACCCCGACCTGGTCGGCATCGACGCGACCACCCTCGCCGCGACCGTCGGGGCACACCTCTCCCTCGGACGCACCAGGGCGCCCGGCGAACACCTGCTCCGCGTGGTCCCGCCGGGCGCGCTCCCCGGGATCGGCGGGGACGGCTCCGCGCTGGCCCTGCTCGTCACCGATGATCGGCCGTTCCTGGTGGACACCATCACGATGGAGCTCACCAGGCAGGACTGGAGCGTGCGAAGGCTGTTCCACCCCCAGTTGCGCGTCTCCCGGGACGCCGCCGGTCGCCTCGACGAACTCGACGCGGGCGCGGACGGGTTGCCCGAGTCCTGGATCGCGGTGGAGATCTACCCGCCGCTCGGCGAGGCGGCCGACCTGCTCGCGGACACCCTCGTGGCGGGGCTCCTGCGGGTGCTCGACGCCGTCGCGGTCGTGGTCGACGACTGGCAGCCGATGTTGGCCCGGGCGCGCTCGGCCCGCGCCGAGCTCCAGACCGACCCCGGCGCCGAGGCGGCCGAGGCCGTGGCGTTGCTGGACTGGCTCGCGTCCGACAACTTCCTGTTCCTGGGCTGCGCCGACTACACCCTGGCCGGCGACGGGCTGGTTCCCGTTCCCGGTACCGGGCTCGGCCTGCTCACCGACGTCAGCGACCCGGATTCCACCACGGTGCCCGCAGCCGGAGAGCACGACCCCCTGGTCCTGCTCCGGGATCCGCGACGGTCGCCCGTGCACCGCCCGGTCTACCTCGAACACGTCGCCGTGCGCCGCTACGACGCCGACGGCGCCCTCGCCGTGGAGCACCGCTTCCTCGGCCTGCTGGCTGCCTCTGCGTACACCGAGTCGGTGGCGAACATCCCCGTCCTCGCGGCCAAAGCGGAACGGCTGCTGGTCGGATCGGGGTTCGAGCCGCACTCTCACGGCTGGAACGCGGTCCGGCAGGTGATCGCCACCTACCCTCGCGACGAGTTGTTCGAGGCCACCATCGACGAACTGGCCCCGATCGTCGCCTCGGTCGCGGCACTGCGTGAGCGCCGGCAGACCAGGGTCTTCCTGCGTCGCGCCCGCTACGGCAGCTTCGCCACGGCGATCGTGTACCTGCCGCGGGACCGGTTCAACACCGACACCCGACTGCGGATCCAGCAGATCCTGCTCGACCGGCTCGGCGGGGAGGAGCTGGAGTACAGCACGCTGGTCAGCGAGTCGGTGCTGATCCGGCTGTTCTTCGTCGTCCGGCTGGGCCCCGACGCGCCCGCGGGCCCGGACGCCGAACGGATCGCGGGCGAGATCTCCGCGGCGACCAGGAGCTGGGAGGACGACTTCGTCGCCCTCGTCGACGCGCTGCCCAGCGAACAGCGTGGCGTGGAGTTCAGCGAGGCCTACACCGCGGACTACCCGCCCGAGGTCGCCGTGGCCGACCTCGCCCTGGCCAACCAGTTGCGGGGGCCGGACGACCTGCGACTGGCCCTCACGGCACCGCTGGAAGCTGACGACCCGTCCGACCTGCGCCTGAAGGTGATCTCGCACCGCTCGATGTCGCTGACCCAGGCCATGCCGCACCTGAGCGTCCTCGGCGCCGAGGTGATCGACGAGCGCCCCTACAGCTGGGATCTGCGTGGCAGCCGGGTGATGGTCTACGACTTCGGGCTGAAGCTGCCGGCCGACCTGTCCGAGACTGCCCACGTGGTGGGGCTGCGGCAGCGGTTCATGGATGTGTTCCGGGCGTCCTGGACGGGCCGCTGCGAAGCCGACGACCTGAACCGCCTCGTCGTCGCGGCCGGGCTCGACTGGCGGCAGGTGAGCTGGATGCGCGCCGTCTCGCGGTACCTGCAGCAGGCCGGGGTGCCGTTCAGCCAGCCCTACCTGGCCACCGCGTTGAACGCTCACCCGGAGATCGCCGCAGGGCTGGTGTCCGCGTTCGCGACCAAGTTCGACCCTGACCTGGTCCTGTCCGAGGATGAGCGCGCCGCGAAGCTGGAGGCTGTCCGAGCGCGCCTGGCCGCCGAACTGGACGCTGTCGCGAGTCTCGATCATGACCGGATCCTGCGGGCCTTCCTCGCTGTGGTCGACGCGTGCGTGCGCACGAACGCCTTCACCGGGACCGAGACGCTCGCGGTGAAGGTCCTGCCCGCCCAACTGCCGCTGCTGCCCGAGCCCAGGCCGGCGTTCGAGGTGTTCGTCTACTCGCCGCGGGTCCTTGGCGTCCACCTGCGCTTCGGCGCGATCGCCCGGGGCGGACTGCGCTGGTCGGATCGACGCGAGGACTTCCGCACCGAGGTGCTCGGGCTGGTGAAGGCCCAACTGGTGAAGAACACGGTGATCGTGCCCAGCGGCGCGAAGGGCGGCTTCGTGCCGCAGCAGCTACCGCCGGCGTCCGATCGCTCCGCCTGGCTGGCCGAGGGCAAGACCTGCTACCGGCTGTTCGTCGACGCACTGCTCAGCGTCACCGACAACATCGTGGACGGTGTAGTGGTGCCGCCCGACCGGGTGCGGCGCTACGACGGCGACGACCCGTACCTGGTGGTGGCGGCCGACAAGGGCACGGCCACCTTCTCCGATCTGGCCAACCAGGTGTCGGTGGGTCGCGGCTACTGGCTGGGCGACGCCTTCGCGTCCGGCGGGTCGAGCGGCTACGACCACAAGGCGATGGGCATCACCGCCCGCGGCGCGTGGGAGTCGGTGAAGCGTCACTTCGCCGAGCTGGGCCTCGACCCGGCGACCGATGAGTTCACCTGCGTCGGCATCGGTGACATGGCCGGCGACGTGTTCGGGAACGGCATGCTGCTCTCGGACCGGATGCGGCTCGTGGCGGCGTTCAACCACCAGCACGTGTTCCTCGACCCCAACCCCGATCCGGCGGCGTCGTTCGCCGAGCGGAGGCGGCTGTTCGACCTCCCCGGCTCGACCTGGGCCGACTACGACCCCGCCCTGGTCTCCCCGGGGGGCGGGGTGTACCGCCGCGACGCCAAGTCGGTACCGGTCAGCGACGGCGTGCGGGCCGTGCTCGGGCTCCCGGCAGGCACCGTCCGGCTCACTCCGGCGGAGCTGATCAGCGCCATCCTTCGCGCCCCGGTCGACCTGCTGTTCAACGGCGGCGTGGGCACCTTCGTGAAGGCGTCCACGGAGTCCCACGCCGAGGCGGGCGACAAGGCGAACGATGCGGTGCGCGTGGACGGCGGTCAGGTGCGGGCGCGCTGCGTCGCCGAGGGCGGCAACCTGGGCTTCACCCAGCGTGGCCGGATCGAGTACGCCCAGTCGGGCGGGCGGATGAACACCGACTTCATCGACAACTCGGCCGGCGTGGACACCTCCGACCACGAGGTGAACATCAAGATCCTGCTGGCGCCAGAGGTGGCCTCCGGGCGGCTGACCGGCCAGGCGCGGGACGAGTTGCTGGCGTCCATGACCGACGAGGTTGCGCGGCTCGTGCTGGCCCACAACTTCGACCAGAACCTCGCCCTGGCGAACGCGATGCACCGGCGCACGGTGCTTGCCGGCCAACACGAGGCCTGGATGCTCACCCTTGAGGACGACGGCCTGCTGGACCGGGCGCTCGAGGCACTGCCGACCAGCGCGGAGATGGCGTCCCGGATCGCCTCCGGTGAGGGGCTGACCCGCCCCGAGCTGGCGGTGCTGCTGTCGTACACGAAGATCGTGCTCGACCGTTGGGTGCTGGCATCCGACCTGCCCGACGACCCGTACCTGGCCGACCGGCTGGTCCAGTACTTCCCCGAGCCGCTGCGGGAGCGGTACGCCGACCGGATGCCGGGCCACCGGCTGGCCAGGGAGATCATCGCCACGGTGGCGGTGAACCGGTTCGTGAACAGCCAGGGCATCACCGCCTACCACCGGCTCTCCACCGAGACCGGCGCAGGGATCGCCGACATCATCCGGGCGCAGCTGGCGTCCCGGGCGATCTTCGCGGTCGGCCTGGACGAGGTGCGGCTGCGGCGCAACGCCGGGGTCGGTGCCGCGGACGCCACGGCGTTGCGGGTCACCCTGCGCCGGATGGTCGAACGATCCACCCGGTGGCTGCTGCACCACCAGCGCGGCCCGCTCGACGTGGCCGCGACGGTGGCGGCATACGGTCCGCAGATCGCCGCACTGCGTCCTGAGCTTGCCCGGCTGCTCACCGGCGAGCAGGCGGAGGCGGCCCAGGCGTACCAGCAGCGCTGGGAGAAGGCGGGACTGCCGGAGGAACTCGCGGTCACCGTGTCCACCACCAGCCAGGCGCACACGCTGCTCAGCGTGGTGGAGGTCGCCGGACGGCTCGGCCTCGAACCGCTCCGGGTGGCGGAGGTGCACTACCGGCTGGCCGCGGCCGTCGGGCTCGACGAGCTCGTCGCAGGGGTGGACGGGCTGCCCCGCCAGGTGCGGTGGGATGCGATGGCCCGGGCAGCGCTGCGTGACGAGCTGCTCGCCGCCCACGCCGAACTCACCGCGGAGGTGCTTGCCGGGGCCGATCCGGACGGGGCGCCCGAGGCCCTGATCGAGGCGTGGCTGGCGTCCCATCCAGGCTGTGCGGGTCGGATCGAGACGATTCACCACCTCGCCGACGGTCCCGCCGACGTGGCCCGGATGAACGTGGGGCTCGCGCAGGTGCGCTCGATGCTCGCCTGAGCGGGTACCACCGGCCCGCTCCGCCGGCGGTGACCGCGGCGGGCGACGGTGCGAAGCGAATCGCTGAGGGGCCGTAGGCTGCCGGGGTGGTCACCGAACTCGAGGACTGGTGCGAGCGCGAACTGGGATCCGGTTCGGCCAAGGTGTTCTTCCGGGCCGACTCGATGTCGTCGGTGTCCGGCGTGCGTCTCGCCGACGGACGCCGGATCGCGCTGAAGGTCAGGACGGCGTCCGACCGGGTGCTGGCCTGTGCGCAGGCCCACCGAACGGCGACCTCAGCCGGCATCGATGCGCCCGAGCTCCTCGCCGGACCCGACCAGCTCCGGCCGGGCGTCTGGGTCAGCGCGGAGACCTGGCGGCCGGAAGGCTCGGAGCGACCGCCGGGCGACCCGGTCGCTGCCTACACCGAGCTCAGCCACCGCCTGATCGTCGCGCTCGCCGGCATGGATCCCTCGCGATTCGCGCCGCCACCACCCTGGGCGTGGTACGACCACGGCAGTCCTGGCCGCGTGTGGGCGCCGGCAGCGTCGAAGCGGTGGGATCCCGAGTCGCCGGTCGTGCCGGGACGCTTTCGCCGGCTGGCCGCAGCCGCGCGGGACCGGCTGCTCGCCGAGACGCTGCCGTCGGTGGTCGGGCATTCGGACCTCAACGGGCTCAATGTGCGCTGGGCCGACGGTCCGATCGTCCACGACTGGGATTCCCTCACCGGCCGCCCCGAATGCGTCCTGGCGGGGATCGTCGCGGCGAACCACGTGGAGCTCCCGGGAGCGGGTGCGATCGCGGACCTGTCCGGAACGCAGGCGGCGCTCGCGCGGTATCAGGCGCTGCGTCCGTTCAGCGCGGCGGAGGTGGAGCTCGCCTGGGCCGCGGGGGTCTGGGTGGCCGCGTACAACGCGGCCTTCGAGTATCTCCACGGCGGTGCCGGGGCGGTGGCAGCGCAGCTTGACCGGGACGGGGCGCAACGGCTTCGACTCGCGGGCTGCGCGTGATGGGCAGGATGGGTGACATGCGCATCGACCTGCACACGCACAGCTCGATCTCCGACGGGACCGACACACCCGAGGAACTGGTCGCGGCCGCGGTGTCGGCCGGCGTGGACGTGATCGGGCTGTGTGACCACGACACGTTCGACGGGCTGGACGCGGCCGGTGCGGCGGGGGAGCGGCTCGGCGTCCGGGTGGTGCGGGGGATCGAGATCTCGGCGGAGCACCGCGGTGTGTCGGTACACCTGCTCGGCTACGGCTGCCGGGTCGAGGACGGCCCGCTGGACGACGAACTGGCCAGGATCAGGGAGGGCCGGACGGGCCGCATCCCCGCGATGCTGGACCGGCTGGCCGCGGCGGGCATGCCGATCGACGACGTGCTGGACGACTTCGTCGGGGACAGCCCCTCGGTGGGGCGTCCCCATCTGGCCGACGCGATGATCGCGAAGGGCTACGTGAGTGACCGCAGGGAGGCGTTCGACTCCTACCTGGCCGACGGGGGGCCGATGTTCGTCGCGCGCTATGCGACGCCGCTCGAGGTCGGCCTCGACCTGGTCCGCGCCGCGGGCGGAGCGAGCGTGATCGCGCATCCCTGGGGACGGGTGAGTCGCGACCAGCTGCCGCCGGTACTGCTGGCCGGGCTGGCCCGATCCGGGCGCCTCGACGGGCTGGAGGTGGACCACCAGGACCACGACACCGCGACCCGGACCGAGTTGCGCGCCCTTGCGGCGGACCTGGGCCTGCTGGCGACCGGGTCGTCGGACTACCACGGGACCGGCAAGCAGGACCACGACCTTGCCTGCAACACCACGGCACCGGATGTGCTGGATGAGCTCACCGCCCGTGTCGCCCGGCGCGGTGGCCGGTTCGTGTGACCGGCGTCGGCTCTCGCCGACGTGCGGGACGGACCGGCGCCGGTGGTAGATTGTCGGCGTGCAATCGGGAACCTGCTGGTGGCGGCCGTAGCGGCGGCCCGTCCCTGATTCCCACAACCCACGGCCGTCCGTCGCAGGCGGCCGTTTTGCGTGCCTGAGCCGGGTGGCGACCCAGTCGAGGAGAACGATGTCCGAACAGACCCCGAGCGTGGCCGACACTGCCGGTGACGACCTCGCGCAGTCGACGTCCGAGGCGTCGCTGCGTCGCACCGAGGCGCGCAGCGCCGAGATCGAGGCGCAGATCGCTCAGGACCCGACCGGGTTCCGCGTGATGACCGGCGACCGGCCCACCGGCAACCTGCACCTCGGCCACTACTTCGGCTCGCTGGCCAACCGGGTTCGGATCCAGGACGCGGGCGTAGAGACCTTCATCCTGATCGCCGACTACCAGGTGATCACTGACCGCGACGGCACCGGTCCGATCCACGAGCGGGTCATGGGCATGCTGGCCGACTACCTCGCCATCGGTCTCGACCCCCGTCGCACCACCATCTACGCCCACTCCGCAGTTCCCGCGCTGAACCAGCTGCTGCTGCCGTTCCTCTCGCTCGTGACCGACGCTGAACTACGCCGCAACCCCACCGTGAAGGCGGAGTTGGAGGCCACCGGCGATCGACCCATGTCGGGACTCCTGCTCACCTACCCCGTGCACCAGGCCGCGGACATCCTGTTCTGCAAGGCCAACCTGGTTCCGGTCGGCAGGGACCAGCTGCCGCACCTGGAGCAGACCCGGGTGGTCGCCCGCCGTTTCGACGAGCGCTACGGACGGGTCGACCCGGCCCGTCCGGTGTTCCCGCAGGCCGAGGCGCTGCTCAGCAAGGCGTCCACGGTGCTCGGCCTGGACGGCACCAAGATGAGCAAGTCCAAGGGCAACGTGATCGAGCTCGGCATGGACGCCGACACGACCGCGAAGCTGATCAGGAAGGCCGTCACCGACTCCAACCGGCAGATCACCTACGATCCGGAGAACCGTCCGGAAGTCTCCAACCTGCTGATGCTCGCCTCGCTGTGCACCGGACGCGACCCGGTCGAGATCGCCGACGAGATCGGGGACGGCGGCGGTGGCGGCCTGAAGAAGCTGGTCACCGAGTCGGTCAACGAGTTCTTCGCGCCGATCCGTGCCCGGCGGGTCGAGCTGGCGGCCGATCCCGGCTACCTGATCGACGTGCTGCGCAAGGGCAACGCCCGCGCCAACCAGGTGGGTGACACCACCCTGGCCGAGGTGCGCGCGGCCATGAACATGGTCTACTGACGCCGCCAGGCGGCGTTGTCGGGACGCGTCAGGACGCCTCGGACGGCGTGCCGCCCTGGCCGCCTTCACCGCCGGAACGACGCCGACGACGACGGCGGTTGCGGGACGCGCCGGTGCTGGCCGCCTCGGCGTCGCCGGCCGGAGCCGGGGCGCCGTCCGGGGCGTCTCCGGCCGCACCGGCCGCACCGGCAGCACCGTCGACGAACTCCCCGTTGCGCAGCCTGCGCCGGGTGCGTTCGCGCTGGGGCCGATCCTTGCGCTCCCCGTGGTCCTTGTGGTGGCCGTCCTTGTGGTGGTCACGGTGCTCGCGCGGCGGGGCGTCCACCAGCCGGCCTCTGGTGCCCTCGGGGATGCCGAGGTCGCTGAACAGGTGTGCCGAGGTGGAGTACGTCTCGGGGATCTCAGGGAAGTCCAGCTCGAGTGCGCGGTTGATCACCTTCCAGCGGGTGACGTCCGCCCAGTCGACCAGCGTCACCGCGGTGCCCTTCGCGCCGGCGCGGCCGGTGCGGCCGATCCGGTGCACGTAGGTCATCTCCGAGTCGGGGCACTCGTAGTTGATCACGTGGCTCACGTCGGTGATGTCGATGCCGCGAGCCGCGACATCGGTGGCGACGAGCACGGAGACCTTGCCGTCACGGAACTTCTTCAGCGCCTTCTCCCGGGCGACCTGATTCAGGTCGCCATGGATGGAGGTCGCCTTGAAGCCGCGATCCTCGAGTTCGTCGGCCAGCCGTTGGGCGGCCCGCTTGGTGCGGGTGAAGATCATCGTCCGGGTGCACTCGGGCGCCCGCAGGATGCGTCCGACGATCTCCGGCTTGTCGAGATCGTGCGCCTGGTAGACGAACTGGGTCGTGTCCGGGACGGTCAGCTGCGCGTCGTGGCTCTCCGCGCGCACGTTCACCGGCTGGTTCAGGTGCATCCGGGCCAGCGCGACGACCGCGGCCGGCATCGTCGCGCTGAACAGCAGCGTCTGGCGCGACTTCGGCGTCTTGGAGATCAGACGCTCGACGTCGGGCAGGAAGCCGAGGTCGAGCATCTCGTCGGCCTCGTCGAGCACCAGCACGCGTACGTGCGAAAGGTCGAGGGAGCGGCGGTTCGCCAGATCGAGCAGGCGTCCGGGGGTGCCGACGACGACGTCGACGCCGGACTCGAGGGCATCGAGCTGGGTCTCGTAGCCGACCCCGCCGTAGACGGTGAGCACCCGCGCCTCGCGCACGGTGGACGCGTCGGCGAGGTCGCGGGCGACCTGCAGCGCGAGTTCACGGGTGGGGCACATCACCAGCGCCTGGGGTGCGCCCGGCACGAGCAGGTCGGCGTACTCCGGGTCGGTGGGGACGGCGATGCGCTGCAGCAGGCTGACGCCGAAAGCCAGCGTCTTGCCGGTGCCGGTGCGCGCCTGGCCGATCATGTCGGTGCCGGCGATCGCGATCGGGATCGCCAGCGACTGGATCGGGAACGGGCTGACGATGCCCAGCTTCGCGAGGGCTTCGCTGATCTCGGGGATGACACCCAGGTCGGCGAACGTGAGTTCGGGAACGACCGCGGGCAGGGTCTCGGTGGTGATATCGGTCAGGGTCTTGCCTTATCTGTTGCTGCAGCCGGCTACGGCGCAGTCATATCGGACCGCCGGCGGCGCGCGTTCAGCCGCTCAAGGCAGGCACGCACAACTGATGTGCTGCGGTGACAGTCTAGCGTGCCCGGCTTCCTCACTCGCAGCGGGCACGTCGGGGCTAGCCTGAAACGCATGGACGTCGTGGACTGGCTGCTCGACGGCGAGCCTGCCGTCGAGCTGGCGACCCGCGTCCGGCTGCTCGGCGAGGACGCGGCATCACCGCTCTGCGTGGACCTCCGCCGGCGGCTGATGGTCGAGGGCACGGTGCCGGCCATCCTCGCCGCGCAGGGACCTGACGGGCACTGGGGCGAGCGGGACCGGTTCTACACGGCCAAGTACACCGGCACCGTGTGGTCCCTGCTGATCCTCGCCGAGTTCGGCGCGGACGGATCCGATCCACGGATCCGCGCCGCCATCGAGGCCATCCTGGCCGACAGCCGGCACCCCGCGTCCGGCGCCTTCGGCATGAGCAGGTCGCGGCGTGACGGCGGGGGTACGGGCGCTTCTGTGATCCCGTGCCTCACCGGCAACATGGCTTTCGCCCTTCTGCGGCTCGGCCAGGCCGATGACCCGCGGGTGCGCGCGACGATCGACTGGATCACCACCTACCTGCGCTTCGACGACGGGGACGGCCCGGCACCCACCGGCTGGCCCTACGACACCTACGAGATGTGCTGGGGACGCCACACCTGCTCGATGGGCATCGTGAAGGCGCTGAAGGCGTTGGCGGAACTCCCGGAACCGCGACGCACGCCAGCGGTCCGCGACACGATCGCCTCCGCCGCCGAGTGGCTGCTCGTCCACCACGTGCACAAGCGCAGCCACGACCTGGCGAAGGTCTCGAAGCCGGGCTGGACGAAGTTCGGGTTCCCCCGGATGTACCAGACCGACGCGCTGGAGATCCTGCTCCTGCTCACCCGGCTGGGGTACGCCGACGAACGCATGGACGAGGCGCTCGACCTCGTGGCGGCCAAGCGCGACGATTCCGGACGCTGGCTGCTGGAGGACACCTTCAACGACCGGTTCGTCACGGCCGTCGAGACGCGACGCGAACCCAGCCGCTGGGTGACCCTGCACGCACTCGAGGTGCTGGCAGCCCGGTCCGCGCGGGCGTGCTGAGCCGGACTCGGATCAGACGGTGCCGAAGCCGACCGGACGGGTCTTCTCCTGACCGAGGTCGATGTAGGCGATCTTGTCGGCGGGCACGAGCACCCGGCGTCCCTTCTCGTCGGTGATGGCGAGCATGGTGCCGTCGGCGAGGGCCTTGCGCAGGTCGGTCTCGACCTCGGCGCCGGTGGCCTCGGTCTCGACCGTGAGCTCACGGGCCACGTGCTGAATGCCGATCTTGATCTCCACCGGTTCCTCCTCGTTGTCGCGATCGCCAAGCTACCAGCGCGAGTGGTGAGAGCGGATCCTCGTACGCCGAGAGCGCAACGGGCGGACCCGGTGTGGACGAAAAGGAGAACCGTCCCCTAATCGGCCAACGGGCGCGGGGGCGTGTGGACGAAAAGGGGACGGTTCTCCTTTTCGTCCAACGGGAAGATCAGCCGGCGAGCGCTTCCTTCTCGTCGTCGGTGGCGCGGCGGATGACGATCCTGGTCCAGGCACCCACGTAGATGCGCTGGCCTGGAGTGAGCTCGACGCGTCCCTGGGGGATCGGCATCGCCGGCAACGGACCGGCGGCACCCCCGACGAACGTGCCGTTGGCCGAATCGAGATCCTCGATCCACCAGCGGGTGCCATCCGTGGTGAGCATGGCGTGGCGGCGGCTGCACCCGGTGTCGAGCTCGCAGTCGACGTCGGGGAAGATGCCGCGGCTGTGTGAGACCCGGCCGATCAGGTTGCTCTCCTTCACCAGCGGCACGATGTCGGGCAGGCCGGGGGAAGGAAGCGGGTCGGTGGAGCCCTGGGCGGAGTACCAGTCCGGGTCGATCCACAACTCGGCGACCCATTCCACCGCGGGACGAGCCGGTGCGAGCGCGGCCTGTGCCGGTGCTTCCGCCTCGTGCGGCGCCGGCGACTCCGCCTCGAAGACGGCCTCGGGATCGCCTTCGGTGACCACGTCGTGGGTCACGGCTGCGTCGTGGGGCCCCGGTGCCGCGACCGCCATCTCCGGGACCGCGGGGTCGGGAGCAGGCAGGGGCACCACACCCGTTCCGGGGACGGGGTCCGGCGTGGGCAGACCGGGCCAGGACACCGCGGGAGCTGCCGGCATCGCGCCGGTGGTGAAGTCGAAGCCGCACGCCTCGCAGAACAGCGCGTCCGCAACGTTCGCGGTCTGGCAGTGCGGGCACACCACCGGGGTGGGCGCGGCCTGCGGCGCGACGGGCGCAGGGGACGCCTGCGCCGCGGACACCGGCAGTCCGCAGGTGTCGCAGAAGTCGGTCTGGCTCGTCTCGTGCCCGGCCGGACAGATCGGCATGTCAGCCCCTGATCCTCGTGGTCTTGGTCGAAGCCGTGTCCAGCGCCATCTCGTCTGCCTTCTCCACGGCCTTCTTCAGCCTCACGGTACCCGTCCGGGCGTCCGTGATGTCGACGACCTTCCGCAGTTTCGAGGTGGCCTCTGTATTGCCGCTCTCCGTGGCCAGCTGGACGGCGCGGCCCAGCTTGGTGGTCGCGGTCGCCTCGTCGCCGACCGCCTTCGCCGCGAGCCCCTCCTGGATCACCTGGGCGAGCTCGGCCTGCCCGGTGTAGTGCGCCACCTCGGGATTGATCTGGGCGGTGAGGTTCGTATCCGCCGACCACTTGGCCTTGACCAGGCCCTGGGTGAGCAGGTCGGGCCCGACCGCCAGCTGGACGCGCGCGGCCAGCTGCTCCTGGCCGACCGACTTCGCGGCGAGCCGTACCGCGACGTGGTAGTCGCGCTCCTCGTCGGCCCACGCGCCGGTCGGGTAGCTCATCGTGAGCTGGTTCACCGGCGTGCCGCGGTGGGTGAGGTCTTCGACCGTGGGGGAGACCTGGCGGATGAACAGCACCTGCGCGCCCTGCGGGATCCATACCCGCAGGTCGGCGTTGGCCACGCCGCGAGCCATCGACTGGCGCATCAGCTCGGCGAAGACCGCACTCATCTGGCCGGGATCACCGATGATGTCGACCGTGCCCAGCATCGCCTGGGCGATCTTGCGGATCTCGGCCACCTTCCAGTCCACGCCGACCCCGCGGGCGTCCACCTGGAAATCACCCGCGCAGTTGGCGATCGCCTGGTCGAGCTGCGTGGCGGTCTCGTTGTGGTTCTCGCCGTCGGTGAGCAGGATGACGTGCTTCTGGGCGATGTTCCCGATCGAGGCGAACAGCGCCTTGCACAGGTTCAGCCAGGTGCCCATCGCGGTGCCGCCCTCGGCGCGGAAGAAGCTGATCGCGCGCCGGGCCTCGGCCCGCGTCCTGGCGTCCATCCGGACCATGCCCGCGCCGGTCTGCACCATCGGGTAGGCGAGGTAGGCCTTGTGGTTGCCGGCGACCACGGCGAAGTAGGTGCCGTCGAGGATGTTGTCCAGCGCGATCATGGCCGCCTGCTTGGCCGCGTTCATGTTGGCGACGCCCATCGAGCCGGACGTGTCGACCACCACGATCTCACCGGCGTCGCCGCTCCCGGTTCGCCCGGCCGATCCGGCGCCGGTGCAGCGGATCGTCACGATCGCGCTGACGTCGGTGCCGCCGTCGGGCAGGAACTCGTTCTGGTAGACGGCGGAAGTGAACTCAGCCATGCTGCGGCTGCTCCTTGTCTTCTTCGGTGGGGGCCGCACCCAGAGTACCGGGCGAACCGGGCGCCGCCGGGGCCGGGACCCGCGCGAGCGCCACAGTCACGTTGTCGTGCCCTCCCTGGCCGTTCGCCCAGGTGATGAGGTGCTGCGCGACCGCGAGCGGGTCGGTGCCGGTGGGCAGCTGGGCGGCGAGCTCGTCCGGTGTCGAGGCGTAGTTCCACAGGCCGTCCGTGCAGACCACGAGCCAGCCGGGCTCGGTGACCTGCAGGACGCCTGTTCGCGGGACGGTGTCGACCGAGTCGCGGCCCAGCCATTTGGTGATCGCGTGGGCGCGGGGGAGCGCCTCGGCCTCCTCCCGGGGCATGCCCTCGGCGATGAACGCCTGGGCCATCGAGTCGTCGAGGCTGAGCAACTGGTGCGCGGTCTCGCCGAGGAAGTACACGCGCGAGTCGCCGAGGTTCGCGAAGTGGACTCGATCACCCACGACCACGGCGGCGGCGAACGTGGCGGAGGCGGCATTCGTGCTGTCCGCAGCGGTGGTCGCGATCACGGCGCGGTTGGCCTCGGCGACGGCCTCGACCAGGGCCTGGGCCATCGCGGCGTCCTCGCCCTGCTCGCCGGCCACCACCGACGAGCTGCGGGCCGTGAGCACGTCGCAGGCGCGCCCCGCGGCGGCCATCGCGGCCACGTCGGAGTCGATACTGGTGGAGACGCCGTCGCAGACCACGAGCACGGCACGGGTGCCCTCGGCCCACAGGGCCATCGCGTCCTCGTTGCGGTGGTGCTGGATGCCGCGGTCGCAAACACCGCCCACCCAGGGGCCAGGAGCCACGGCGAAGTGGTCGCGCAGGCTGGGCGCCTTCGCCCCGCACGTCTGGCAGTAGCCGTCGGCGCCCACCGTGCCGCCGCAGGCCGGGCAGGCGATCACCTGGCTGGCCCGGGAACCGAGCCGTCTGGTCTGGGCGGACACGTCCCCGGAAGGAGTGGCAGGTGCGGCGGGGGCGGCAGTGGGTAGCAGCGGACCGCCGCAGGCCTCGCAGTACCAGGCGGCCGGGTCGACCGGCTGCCCGCAGCTGGGACAGCTCGACCCGGTGGGAACCGCGCCCGGCATGTCCGGGGTCGCCGGCTGCGCCGGTTCGGCCACCAGCCCGCGATCCGGCTCCCCGGGCGCCGGTGCGGCGGCGGGGTTCGGCTCGCGGGGCTGGCCCTGGTCCATGACAGGCCACTCGGGTTGGGTCACAGCAGGCTCCACGGACGCAGGGAGTTGGCCACGTCGACGTACCCGGCGCGGACCTCGGGGATCTCGGCGAGCCTGCCCAGCTCGCGGTAGCTGGCCACCAGCTGGTCACGGATCATGCCCGGGGTCTGGGTCTGGCCGCCGAGCTTGAGCGAGTTGGTTCCGGCCAGGGCGAGGGCGCGCCGGTAGAGCAGCGCACGGTACTCGGCGTCGGTCTTCGGGTCGAGCTTCGCCTGCGCGAGCGACCGGAAGGCCTCATCCAGCCCGGCGGCGTCCCTGGCCAGCGAGACCAGGTGCTGGGCCTTGAGCCGCTGCGACTCCGGGTAGCCGCGGGACGTGCTCGGCACCAGTTCGAGCGCGGCGAGCGAGCCGGGCAGGTCGTTGCGGGCAGCCCGCACCCGCGCGAGGCCGAAGGCCGCCGGCGTCACGTACGCCGCGTCCGTGCTCGCACAGGTTCGGTAGAGCGTCTCCGCGATGTCGAGCTCACCGCCGAGCTCACAGGCCACGGCGAGGGCCAGTTTCGGGGCGAGCTCGCCCGGCACCTGCCCGTACACGGCGTTGAACGAACTCTGCGCGGTGCGGTAGTCGCGGGCCTGGAGGGCGCCCAGCCCGGCCAGCCAGACCGCGCGCCACTCCCACGGGTCATTGCTGAGCAGTCGCCGGACGCACTCGTCCACCAGCTGGGCGTTGTTGGCCTCGAGCGCGGCCTGTCCGCGGGCGAGCAACACTCCGGGGGAGAGGGACGGCGGCGCCGACAGGGCGGCGAGTCGCTGGACCGGATCCTCCGCGCTGATCCGGGACAGCCAGGCCGCCTGCGGGTCGGACGGGTCGGGGCGCAACTGCGGCAGCTGCCGCTGCCCGTGCTGCTCGCTGGCCACCGTGGGGCCTTCGAACAGCATCGACGTGGACGTGGTGGTGCCGACCCCGGGGGTGGCGTCCGCCACGACCTCGCGCAGCACACCGAGCATCTGCAGGCGAAGCTCTTCGGCGGAGGTGAAGCGGTCGTTCGGGTCGATGGCGCAGCTCTTGAGCAGCAACCGGTACAGCGAGTCGTGCGCCGCGAACGCGGGCAGTTCTTCCGCGGGCGGGATCTTGAACTCGTAGGTGCTCTGGTAGCCGGGGACGTCCGAGGTGAGCACCAGCAGCGTCCGGCCCACCGTGAAGATGTCCGAGGCGATGGACGGCCCGAGCGTGGCCACCTCGGGAGCCTGGTAGCCGACCGTGCCGTAGATCGCCGAGTCCTCGTCACCGATGTGACGCACGCCGCCGAGGTCGATCAGCTTGAGCGAGTCACCCACCTGGATCACGTTGTCGGGCTTGAAGTCGCAGTACAGCAGGCCCAGTTCGTGCAGGTACCCGAAGGCGGGCAGGATCTCGATCAGGAACGCCAGCGCCTGGTCGACCGGCAGCGGGTTGCTGACGCCGTTGTTGGTGGTCATCCGCTGCTTGAGCAACTGCTTGAGCGAGCGGCCGCCGACGTACTCCATCACGATGTAGCCGGCGTCGTCGTGGGTGACGAAGTTGTAGATCTCCACGATCAGCGGGTGCTCCACCCTGGCCAGGAACCGCTGCTCGCCGATCGTCGCGGCCACCGCGTCGGCGTCCCCGGCATTGAGCAGGCCCTTCAGCACCACCCAGCGTCCGGACACGTTGCGGTCCTGCGCCAGGTAGATCCAGCCCATCCCGCCGTGGGCGAGTGCGCCGACGACCTCGTACTGGTTGGCGACCACGTCGCCGGGGTGCAGCTTCACCGTGAACGAGTAAGGCGCGCCGCAGGACGGGCAGAAGCCCTCCGAGCGCGACTCGACCTGGTCGCCGCCCTGGCCGACCTTGGTCCCGCACCGCGGGCAGACCCGCGCGTCGAGGGGCACCTCCGGGTTGGCGAGTACCGCCTTGGTCGGGTCGATCGCCGGAGCCGGCGGTACCCGGGTGAGCCCAGCCCCGATCCGGCCACTGGTCAGGCGGTCGGCGCTGGTGTGCCGGGTCGGCCGCCCGCCGAACGAGGTGGCCCTGGCCGAGCCGAGCGCCGTCGAACCGAGGTGGATCGACGTCCGGGTTGCGGTGGAGCCGGGAGAGGACAGAGTGGCCGCGGCCGGCGCGGGCGGGACGTCGGGCGAGCCGCACACGTCGCAGTAACCGTCGATGATGTGGCCCGGGCACCCGGGCTGGCGGCAGGCGCCGGTGGACCGGGTGGACGGACGCGCGCCCGGTGAGCCGTGACCTGCCGGCATCGACACCCCCGGCATGCCGCAGACGTCGCAGTAGCCGTCGACGATCGTTCCGGTGCAGCCGGGCTGGAGGCACTTCATCGGGTCCCCCGGGAGAGGTAGTCCAGCTGCGCGGAGAACGCGGCGAGCAGCTGCTGCGTGACCGGCAGGACGACCGGCGTGGCGGCCAGCGCGCTCTGGATCGCCGGGACCAGCGCGACCAGTTGGGGATCCGTGGCGTGGCCGAGCGCCGCAGCCTTGGCCTGCAGGGCCGGCAGCAGCGCGGCGGTCGCGTCCCGGTCGGCCAACGTCTTGGCCAGCGCGGTGTGGATCTCGGTGAGTTGGGTGTCCACCCGGGTCAGGGCGTCCACGTACCCGCCCAGCGCGGCCCGCGTGTTGGGCACCGGTCCCAGCCCGGCGACGCTCGGCACCACGGCGGCGGGGGCCGGCCAGACGGCCGCGGCGACCTGAGCCGAGAGAGCGCGTACCGCCTGCTCGCGGGCGGAAGCCTCGGCGAGCTGGTCACGCGCCCTGGTGAGCAGATCACGGGCCTCGCGGCGCTGGGACGCCCCGACGATCAGGTCGCGTTCCAGCCGCGCCGCGTCGATCTCAAGGCTGCCGAGCAGGCCGCCGATGTCGCCACCGCGTTGCCGCTTGTCGGAGAGGTCCTGGAGGCGTGCGGCGAGGGCGGCGAGCTTCGCCTGGGAGCCGGGGGCGAGCACCGGCGGCTCGAGCTTCACCTGGTCGCGGATCCGCTCCAGTTGTGCGCGCAGGTCGCGCAGCCGGATCTGCTGCTGCTCGGCGTTCGGGTCGGTGTTGAGCCGGGTGCGCAACTGCGCGACCAGGGCGTCGCACAGGCGCCCGGCCTCGGGCAGGGAGACCGCCATCGACTGCAGCTGGGCGACCTCGCTGCCCGCGGTGTCGAGGCGTCCCCAGATCAGGGCGGAGAGCCGCTCCAGCTCCTGCTGTCCCACCCGGCCCGAATCCCAGGTGGCCAGGAGCAGGTTCTGCCGGGTCTTCGCCGCCTGCCAGAGGGCGAGAGCCAGGCCCATGTCGCCGGTGAGCTCCGCCTGCCGGCCCGAGCCGACGATCTGCTCGTCGAGCGCGTCCAGCTCGGCCCTACGCTCACCGAGCCAGGCGTCCAGCTTGCCGAGGTAGTTGAGCAGGTCGGCCGCGCGGGCTGCGACGCCGAGGCTGCCGGGAGCGGCGGGGGAGACGGTGCTCATCGGTACTCCCTGAGCCGCTGGTAGAGGCCGAGGACGCCCAGGGCCGCGCCGACCAGGGCGATCAGGATCACGAGGACCAGCTGGATGACCAGGGTTGCGCGGGCGCTGGTCGGCGCGGAGGACGCGACCGTGACCGCGCTGTCGGAGACGTCGCGCGCGGTGTCACGGACCGTCTGGGCCGCAGCGGAGAGAGACTTCTTGGCGGTGTCGGTCAGCGCGGTCGCGGCCGCCTTCCATTCGCCCTTCGACATCTGGGTGTCGAGGGCGTCCCGGGCGTCGGTGAAGGTGCTCAGGCCGGTCAGGTTCTCCTTGTTCGCCGCGACCGTCGCCGACTTCACCTCCCGGGTCTGGTTGGCCCGGGCGGCCGCGTCCCAGGTCTGGGTGAGCACGGCCGTGGTCAGGACCTGCTGCGCGGCGTCGAGGTGCTGGACTGCCGCGGAGGTGTTCACCACGCGGGAGAACTGTTTCGACCGGCTGGTGTCCGACGCGCTGATGGCGGCGCCCTGGGCTGCCGCGGTGATGCTGAGCAGCGCGAGCAGGGCGACGACGGCGGCGGCGAGCCCGAGGTTGACCACGCGGTGGCTGCGCTGCGCCACGACCCAGGAGGCCCACACCACGACCGCGACCATGGCGAGGCAGACCAGCCAGACCGCGGGGGTGCCCTGGCTCCAGGGTCTGGCGTCCGCCTCCGCGGCGAGTTGCGCCTGAAGATCGTCGAGCTGGCCGAGCAGGGCGTCGAGCTGCTTCTGGGCGACGGCCAGGCGGGGCAGGGCCTGGGCGCGAGGGGAGCCGACCGCGGAGGCAAGGGTGAGCGAGTATCGCAGGGTGTCCCCGCCGATGGCTTGCAGCGCCTCGGCGTCCTGGGGCCGGTCCTTCGCTGACTCGACCAGGAGGCCGGACGCTGCGACGACCTGGTCGATCGCCGCCGTGGCGTTCGCGCCGCTTGCCGCCTCACCGAGGATCACGCTCACCTTCGCGAGCCGTGCCGCGGCGCTGAGGTCGTGCTGCACTTCTCCGAGCCGGGCGTACTGCTGGGCCAGGTTCGGCGCGGAGGCGAGGTCACCGCGCAGGTCGGCGATCACCCAGGCGCTCATCGCTCCGGCGATGAGCACGGCCAGCGCGACCACCACCTGCAGGCGCTGCAGCAGCCATGGCGTCCGGCTCGGCACCGGCGGGGCGATGTCGAAGGATGGCGTGCCGGAGGACACGGGCGGGATGCCGGTCGGCGCGGTTCGTGCGGGCGTCGGGCCCGGAGCCGCGACAGGCGCGGGTGCCTGGCTCACGGCTGCACCACCGGCGGTGCGGGGAACTCGACAGGCGGGATGGGGCCTGCGGACTCGGGCGGGGTGAGGTGGGTCGGGTCGTCGTCGCGGGCCGGTTCCGGGGCGGGCGGGGTGTCGTCGATGAGGTCGCCGGGGATCAGCGTGCGGAGCTGCTCCAGGGTGGGCTCTGCGACCTCGCGCAGCCGCCAGGCGTGGCGCCCGACCGCGGCCTCCAGCAGGTTGCGCGCGTAGCGACCGTTGCCGAAGTTCTCGTCGCGCACCTGCTCGGCCAGCTGGCGGTTGAACTCCTCGATCACGCCCTCGCCGAGGTCGTAGTCGGACTTCGACGCCATGTGGCCGAAGATGGCCCGCAATTCCTCGTCGGTGTAGTCCTCGAAGTCGATGGTGGTGCGGAACCGGCTGGCCAGGCCCGGATTGTTCTGGATGAACTGCGCCATCGGCACCGGGTAGCCGGCCACGATCACGACGAGATCGTCGCGGTGGTCCTCCATCTCCTTGACCAGGGTGTTGATCGCCTCCTCGCCGTACTGGTCGCCGTTGAGGGAGTAGGCCTCGTCGATGAACAGGACGCCGCCGTAGGCCTTGGCTGCGACCTCCGCGGTCTTGATCGCGGTCTGGCCGAGGTAGCCGGCCACCAGCTCGGAACGGTCGACCTCGACCAGTTGGCCCTTGCTGAGCAGGCCGATCGCCTTGTAGATACCCGCGACGAGCCGGGCAACCGTGGTCTTGCCGGTGCCGGGGTTGCCGACGAAGATCAGGTGCCGGGTGATCGTCGGGCTCTTCAGGCCGGCCTTGGTGCGCATCGCGTCGACGCGCAGGATCGCGGTCTGGCGGCGGATCTCGGTCTTCACCCGGGCCAGGCCGATCAGCTCATCGAGTTCGGCCAGCCACTCCTCGACGGTCTTCTCCGGCTCCTCGGGCTGCTCGGGCTCGGGCTCGGAGGATTCGGCGGCGACGGGCTGGGCGGGCTCGCCGGCCACCGGCGTTGCGCCGGCGGACGGAGGAGTCGCGCCCGGCACGCTCGAACCCAGCGTGGGGGTGGGGAACGGCACCCCGCCCAGGCCGGGGAAGGCACCCCCCGCCCGAGGGTCGAGGCGGCTCACGTCGAGCAGTTGCTGCTGATTGCTCGCGGACAGCCGGGACAACACGTCGGTGAGGATGGCGGGGGCCTGCCGGAGGAACTCGCGCTGGGCCTCCTCGTCGGAAGCGGGTGCCGGCGTGGGCGTGGACGGGTGGCCGCCGGCACGGGGAAGCTGCGCGGCGGCGGCAAGGCTGGCGGCGCCGAGCGCGGCGGGGCCGCCCTCGCCGAGCCGGGCGGCGGCGTGACACACGTCAGCCAGGGCCTTCGCGTAGCCGGCTGCCCTCGGGCCCGCACCGGTCGCAGCCTGGCTGGCCAGCGGGGTGGGGGCGGCCCGGTAGCGGCGTCCGCGGACCGCTGCGTCCATGAACGTCTGAGCGGAGGTCTCGACGCCGACCTCGCGGCACCAGTCGATGAAGGCGCCCCGGCTGGACTCGGCCACCGCGGCCGACAGCACCAGGCCCTCCTCCGCGGCTGCGGAGGGGTCGAACCCGGCCTTGGCGGCGGCAGCGCCGAGGGCTTCGAGGGCTGCGGCGAGGGTGGGCGTACTCATGAGGGCTGGTCCGGGGTGGTGGTTTCGGCGGGCGGGGGTGTCGGGGCGTCGGTCGGTGGCGCCATCGAGGGCACGGCCAGGTTCAGCTCCGGGGCCTGGGCGTGGCCGAAGCGCTCCTTGAGGAAGCGGCCGTGGCTGATCAGCGCCGCGGCGTCGGTGGTGTTGGCGGCGTCGTAGATCGCGTCCATCGTGGTCGAGAGGAGGTCGAGCTGGTCGATCAGGATCAGCAGCGAGGTCTTGCCGCCGTCCACCGGCCGGGAGTCGGCCCAGTCCCTCGGTAGCCGCAGGTACGCGCCGATCGCCTCCGGAAGGTAGTCGGTGGCCGTGGCCACGACCGAGTAGGAGTCGTAGCTGCCGAGGCCGAGCAGGTCGAGCCGCGGCAGGGTCTTGCGGACCGCCCGGGTGACGGAGAGCGCCCGCGCCCGCACCACCCCCGGCACGGCCGGGTCAGCGACGAGGCGCTCCACGCCGTCGAGTGAGGCGTTGATGTCGGCCGCCGTGGGGGCTGCCGCCACCTCGCCCTGCTCGGCGGGCTGGGGTTGCTCATCGCGCCCCAGCAGCCGATCCCAGAGACCCATGCAGTGTCCTCTACCGGTCGATCGAGAGCGCGGGCAGCGAGGCCGCGCGGGTGTCCTGCTGCGACACCCGCTCCAGGTAGGCCCTGCTCTTGGCCACCTCGGTCTCCAGGGTGCCGATCGTCGCCGACATCGTGTCGAGCGCCTTCAGCTTGAACTCGTCGATCGAGTCCATGGTCTGGTAGATGTTCTGGAACGCGGCCTGCAGCTGCTCCAGCCCGATCGTGGACGAGGCGGCCTGCTCCTGGATCTGCGCCGAGTTCTCCTTCAGCATCTCCGAGGTGCGCTGGATCATCTGCGACGTGGTGGTGTTCAGCGCCGTGATCTGGTCGAGCACCAGTTTCTGGTTGCCCAGCGCCTGGGCCACGATCACCGCCGTGCGCAGTGCGGACACCGTGGTGGTGGACGCGCGGTCGACGCCCTTGATCAGCTCAACGTTGTTCTTGATGATGATGTCGATCGCCAGGTAGCTCTGGATCGACACGGCCAGTTGGGTGAGCAGGTCCTGGTGCTTCTGGCGCACGTAGAACAGCACATCCTGATTGAGCGCCTTGGCCTTCTCCGAGTCGGACAGTTCGAGTTCGGCGATCTGGGCGGCCAGCTTCGCGTCCAGCCGCTCGGCGATGTAGACGTACTGGTTGAGCCGCCCCATCACCGTCCACAGGTTCTGCTTCTCCATGTTCAGGGCGACGTTGTCCTTGGTCAGCTCGTCCTGGCCGGAGCGCAGCGCGTGCAGGATGCCGTTGAGGTGCTGCTGCGAGCTCTGGTACTTGCGGAAGTAGTCGGTCACGTTGTTGCCGATGCCCAGCTTGGCGAAGAAGCCCTTGCTGCCGCGCGCGCCGGCGGGGTCGAGGTCTTCCACCGTGCGGCGCAGCTCGAGCAGGGTCTTGCCGACCTTCGAGGTCTCGGCGAGGCCTCCGGTCTCGATCGCCCGCACCGGGGTCTGCAGCAGCCGGTTGGAGGTCTCGGCAGCCTTGCGGATGTCGGCGTCACCCATGCTGCGCACGGCGTCGGCCTGAGCGGAGAACGTGGGCGAGTTCTCCTCCGAGGAGTTCAGTGCGGTGAGGAAGTCGTTCACCTTCGCGTCGAGGACCGGCACCTGGGCGGCGTCCACCTGCGGGGCCATGGCCGGGGCCTGGGTTTCGGGGACGACCGCCGGCGCGGCGGGCGCGCTGAGGTTGAGCATGTCGGGCGGTGCCAGCTGGACGGCCTGGCCCTGGCTGGACGGCTGCGCGGGTGTGGTCATGGACCGACCTCTCGACTCGTGTGGCGTTCGGCCCCCAATCTAGCGGGCCGCACCCACCTCGGAGCAGGGCGAAGGGAGCACGCCGGCGGCGGGTTCGGGGGACGGCCGGGGGCAACCCTGACGAGGGGACCCCGCCCGGGCAGCCCCGAGCGCGGTCAGGTCGGTCCCGAGCTCGAGGTCGTCCGGTTCCGGGAGCCGGCGACGCCGGCGATCCCGTCCTGGCCGGCAGCGGGCGTCTCCCGTGGCGGCGAGGTCTGGACCGTGATCGCGATGCCTCCGCGCTTGTGGCCGGTCTCCCCGTGACGGTGGGCTTCGACGATCTGCTCGAGCGGGTAGACGGCGCCGACGACGGGGGTGATCACGCCGGACTCGACCAGGGCGGTGACCTGTTCGAGGCGGCGCGAGCTGAGCTCGAGGTTTCCGTCGTCGATCGAGGCCCGGCGCCCGGTCGGGGTGAGTGCGCGCACGCAGGCCTGCTTGAGCTTCGAGGTCTTCCGGCCGCCGACGGAGTCGAGGACGAAGTCGTAGCGGGCTCCCGGTGGGGTGGCATCGGTCGTGGTGTAGTCGAGGACGTGGTCGGCGCCGAGTGCTCGGACGAGGTCGATGTTCGCGGTGCTGCAGACCGCGGTGACCCGGGCGCCGAGCGCCTTGGCCTGCTGCACGGCGATGGTGCCCGAGGTTCCGGAGGCGCCGTAGATGAGGACGGAGTCGCCGGGCCGGATCTGACCTCGCTCGAGGTACTGCAGGGCGAGCAGGCCGCCGTAGGCTGCGGCCGTGGCCTGCTCGTGGCTGATGTTCGCGGGCTTGCGGGCGAGGCAACCGGTCTGGCGGGAGTCGGGCTCGGGCATGCAGCGGTACTCGGCGTAGGCGCCGAGCCGGAAGCCGATGCCGCCGTAGACCTCCTCGCCGGGACGGAACTGTGTGGTGCGGGCGCCGACCGCGTCCACGACGCCGGAGAAGACGAAGCCGAGGATCGGCCGCCGCGGCCTGGTGAGGCCCATCATGAGCCGGAACGGGACCTGCAGGCGTGGGCCGACCTGGGCCGTGCGGATGAAGATGTCGCTGGCCGTGACGGCGGTGGCGAGGATCCGGATCCGAAGCTCGTCCGGCGCGGGTTCGGGGATCGGCGCGGGGCGGATCCGGAGTACCTCCGGGGGCCCGTACCGGTCGGCGTGGACGGTGCGCATCGTGGTCGCGGCGGTCATCGGTCCTCCCGGTTCACCGGGACGCCGCGGTCACGGGCTGCTGCGTGCCCTGCGTTGTGGTCGTGGGGGCGATCGCGAAGCCCTTGACCAGGAGCCAGCCGGCGAGAACCAGTTCGTTGAGGAAGATCGGCAGGTTGACGACGATCTGGATCGGTGAGAGCAGGGTGATGGCGCCGCAGAAGACGCCGACGGCTGCGACCACGCCGAGGGTGGTGCTGGCCAGGCCCCACAGCGCCAGCCACCGCGGAACCACCCGGGACAGCGCCATCGCGAGGTAGTACAGGCTGCAGCCGATGTAGGCGGCGATGATGCCGATCAGGCTGGCACTGTCGCGGAGGGTGAGGAGCAGGTCCCCGGCGAGGGCGGCGGCGGAGCGGTCGGGTCGCTGGGCGATGGCGACCAGGAGCAGCGCGCCGAGGGCGGAGACGATGTACAGCAGGCCTTCCACCGTGCGCAGTGCAACGGCGCCGACGGAGAGGGCTTCGGCGTGCCGGCGGAGCGCCGGGTACAGCGCGACCGCGATACCGGCGCAGGAGAGCCCGGTGAGGACCTGGACGAAGGCGCCAGCGGTGACCCGTCCCGGGTCGAGGGAGATCGCGGTCAGGTAGTCGGGCGCGGCCAGCAGGGGCCGGATCAGCGCGCTGTTGATCAGGGAGAGGGCGGTCGCGGCGATGAACAGGGCGCCGGCGACGCGGGCGTTGACGAGGTAGGGACGCATTGGTCTGGTCCTTCGGTGAGTGCCGGGCCGATGGTGTCGGCCGGGGGTTGGTCGGACGCCGGGTCGTCGCCGGCGACGGTGGTGAGGGTGAGGACCTCGGCGCCGTGCAGCGCCTCGAGGAAGGGCTGGACGCTGCCGGTGACGCGGCACTGCAGGACGGTCCCGTCCACGGAGACGTCGCTGACCCCCGACGCACGGACGACCCGTTCGGCGGGTGGCCGGCCCACGCAACGCACCTGGATGGTGCAGCTCTGCGGCTCCTCGCTCATGGCACCAACGTAGGAACCGTCACTCGGCCCGGGGCACCCGGGGAAACACGCATCCGGTACCTATTCCCACGCGGCGTTGAGTGGCGGTGCCCGCAGTGGTTTGCTGTCGCCATGACGCGGACGGCCCGGGTGCCGGGCAACCTGTCTGCGGAGGCCAGCAGCTTCGTGGGCCGCCGCCAGCAAGTCGCCGAACTGCGCTCGAAGCTGGCCACGGTGCGGATCCTCAGCCTGGTCGGACCCGGCGGCGTCGGGAAGACCCGCCTGGCCGTCCGGGCTGCCGCCGACCTGGGCCGGGGGTTCGCCGACGGCGCCTGGCTGGTCGAGTTGGCCGACGTGCGAGACCCGGCACTGGTGCCCAACACCGTGGCGAGGGCGCTCGCGCTGCGCGACCAGGCGCCGGCCGGCCTGCCTGCGCTGCTCGCGTCCTATCTCGCCGACAAGGACATCCTGCTGGTGCTGGACAACTGCGAGCATCTGCTCGATGCGGTGGCCGCACTGGTCACCCGGATCGTGGCGGCCGCGCCGCGGGCGAAGGTGCTCGCCACGAGCCGTGAGCCGCTGTCGTTGCCCGGGGAGCAGGTGCTACCCGTCCCGCCGCTGGAGTTGCCGCCGGCGGACGACCAGGCGCCGCTGCCGTTGCTGCGGCAGAACGAGGCGGTGGCGTTGTTCGTCGAGCGCGCCGCCGGCGCGTCCGGGGCGTTCTCCCTCACCGAGCAGAACCGGGTCGCCGTGACCGGCATCTGTCGACGGCTCGACGGGCTTCCGCTCGCCCTGGAACTCGCCGCGGTCCGGACCCGCGTCCTCACCGTGGAACAGATCCTCGCGCACCTGGACGACCGGTTCGCGCTGCTCACCGGCGGCGCACGGGTCGCCCTGCCCCGTCACCAGACCCTTCGCACGACGATGGACTGGAGCTACGAACTCCTGCCCCGGGCATCGCAGCGGGTCTTGCGGAAGCTGTCGGTGTTCGCCGGACGCTTCACGCTCGCGGATGCGGAAGCCGTGTGCGCCGACCCCGACGATTCGCCGGTGCTGGACGCGCTGTCGTCCCTGGTCGACAAGTCGCTGCTGCTGAAGGAGGAGGTCGGGTCGCTGGCCGGCTTCCGGTTGCACGAGACCACCCGGGAGTACGCGGCCGAGAAACTGCGCGCGTCCGGCGAGGAGCACTCCACCCGGATCGCGTTCACCGACCACTACCTCTCGACGTGCCGGGACGAATCGGAAGGGGCCCGGTTCCACCTCGTCGAATGGCTGCGCTGGGTCGATCTCGAGATCGACAACCTCCGGGCGGTCCTGTACCGGCTCCACTCGGACGGGAACTCGGGGCAGGGGCTCCAGCTCGTCGGAGCCCTGGTCTGGTACTGGGTGACCCGGGCCACCACGGAAGGGCGCCGCTGGCTCGACCTGTTCCTCGACCCCGACCCCGAACTCGCCACGAGCCCGGGCGCCCACTTTCTGCGGGGCTTCCTCGCCGTGCTCCAGGCCGACCCGCTCACCGGCAGCAGGGAACTCAACCGGGCCGCCGGGGCCGAGCGGCGCGCGGGGCTGTCCCGGCAACTCGCCGAGTCATTGGCGATGGCGTCGGTGGCCGCCCACCTGGCCGGCGACCACGAGACGGGTCGGCGCCTGTGCGAGGAAGCGCAGGCAGCAGCGGACCAGCTCAACGACGTGGAGGCGACGCTTGCGTCGCTGCAGGCCGTGGCGATGAACGGCTTCTTCACCGGAGACGTCGAGACCTACCGATCCGCGTCAGCCCGGGGCGAGGCGCTGAGCCGGACGGCCGCGGACCTTTACACCCTTGAGATCTGGCTGATGAACCAGGGCTTCGCCGCACTCCTGACCGGTGCCGCGGACGCCACCCCGCTCCTCGCCGAGGCCTTGCAGATCGCCGAGAGGATCGACGACCGGGTCGCCCAGTTCTATCTCGTCGGCGCCCTCGGCGTTCGCGCGGCGGCCAGCGGGGACGCCTCGCGCGCCGCCCGGCTGTTCGGTGCGACCGAGCGGCTCCGGACCGAGACCGGCGCGGAGATCAACCCCGTCCTCGCCCCCCTGCTGGAACAGCACAGGATCCGGCTCCGCGAGCAACTCGGCGAGGAGTCCTACCAGACCCGGTACGCCGCCGGTGCGGCGACCAGCCGGACGGACGCGATCAGGCTCGCCCTCGGGCCGGCCCGGGACCAGGCCGAACCGGATCGGCCCGGCCCACTCGCACCGCTCGCGCGACGCGAGACCGAGGTCGCCCGCCTGATCGGGCAGGGTCTCAGTAACCGCCAGATCGGCACCCGGCTGTTCATCTCCGAACGAACCGTCGAGAACCACGTTCGCAACGTCATGGACAAGCTCGGTTTCACCTCGCGGACGCAGATCGCCGCCTGGGTCGCCCTCGCCGGCCCTGCCACGACCGGCGGTGACGCCTGATCCCGGCTGCCGGGCCATCAGGGGTCGCTCCCTCGGGACGACGCGCGCAGTGTCAGGCGCGGATGGTTGCATAGTCGGCGTGACCGGTCTGCCGCAGCTCTCGCCCGACCAGGCCGCCGTGCTGGCGGACTGGTCGGGGCCGGTGCTCGTGCTCGGCGGTCCGGGCACGGGGAAGACCACGCTGCTCGCGCACGCGATGGTGCAGCGGTGTCGCGCCGACGGGCCGGGTCCGCTGCTGTTGGCCGGCGGCCGGACGACGGCCAGCGCGCTGCGCAACCAGATTGTCGCCGAGCTCGGGGACGGTTCCTGGCAGCCCGCGGTGACCACCGTCCACGCGCTGTGCCGCTCGCTGTGGCAGCGTTTCGCCGGGCGTCCCGACCTGCGCCTGCTCGCGGCGCCCGAACAGGAGTACCGGGTGCGGGAACTGCTCGTCGGCGCGGGTCCGCACGCGTGGCCGGGGGAGCTGCGGCACGCACTCGGCACCCGGGGCTTCGCCGCCCAGGTGCGGGCTGCGCTGGCTCGTACCCGGCAGCTCGGCCTCGACCCGGAGGACCTGGTCGAGTTCGGCGAGGCGGCCGGCCGACCGGAGTGGCTGGCCCTGGGCCGGTTCTTCGCGGAGTACCTCGACGTGCTCGACGCCGAGGGCGTGCTCGACTACGCCGAGCTCGTGCACCGGGTGCGCCTGCTGCTCACCGACGTCGAGATCGCCCGCATCGTCGCCGGCGAGATCGGTGCGGTGCTGGTCGACGACTACGCCGAACTCGACCCGGCCCAGATCGGGCTCGTGGCTGCCCTCAGCGCGCACGCGCCGGTGTTGGCGGCGGCCGACCCCGACTCCGTGAGCTCGACCTTCCGTGGTGCCCACCCGCGCGCCGTGGCCGACTTCGAGCGGTTCTTCGGTCGGCCGGAGGTAGTCGTCCGGCGGGTGGAACTGGTGGCCGGCCACCGCTACGGGGCCGCCATCGGGGCCGCGCTGTCCGGGGTTCGGAGCCGGCTGCCGCGTCCGCCGGGGTCGACCGGGCCCGGCGCCCATCCGGGTGGGGGCGCCCAGCCGGCCGCCGGATCCACGGATGACGGCGTCCGGGTACTGACCTGTGCGGGCGAGGCTGACCAGGCGTCCGCGATTGCCACCGAACTGCGTCGTGCGCGGCTGGAGAGGGGCATCGAGTACGGCGAGATGGCGGTCCTGGTGCGGTCCGGACGTCGTCAACTGGGCCCGATCGTCCGCTCGCTGGTCGCGGCAGGCGTTCCGGTGGAGGTGGCCGGCGACGAGATCCCGCTCGCCCAGGCGCCGTCGGTGCGTCCCCTGCTCCTGGCGCTGGCGATCACGGCCCAGGGCGGGGTGCAGCCCGACGAGACGGTACGGCTGCTCACCTCGCCGCTGGCGGCCTTCGACGCGCTGGGCCTGCGTCGGCTCGCACGGCAGTGGCGGCGCGGGCGGACGGGGCTCGTGCCGGTCACGCTGGCCGACCAGCTCGCCGAGGCGGTCAACGAGCCGGCGTGGCTCGACCGGGCGGAGACGACGCCGGAGGTGACCCGGCTGCGTGCGCTGCTCGCCGTGCTGGCGGAAGCCAGGCGGCGGATGGACGCCGGCGATCCGGTCGACCGGGTCGCCTGGGCCCTGTGGCAGGGCTCGGACTGGCCCGATCAGCTGCGGCGTGAGTCCGGGGCCGGCGGAGCTGTGGGCAGTCGGGCGGACGCCGACCTCGACGCACTGTGCGCACTGTTCGAGACCGCAGCGGAGGCCGATCGGCGCGGCGGTGTCGGCGGCGTGCGGGCGTTCCTCGCCGAGCTGGCGTCCCAGCAGATCCCGGCCGACCACGAGCGCGAGTCGCGGCTGCGCGGCCGTGGTGTGCAGGTGCTCACCGCGCATCGGGCCCGCGGTCGCGAATGGGATCTGGTCGTCGTTGCCGGTGTGCAGGAGGGGGCCTGGCCGGTGGGACGACGCGTCTCCACGGTGCTGGACGCCGCCGAACTCACCTCCGGAGGACTGGTCGGTGGCACCGACCACCGTGACCTGCTGGCATCCGAGCGGCGGCTGTTCCACCTCGCCTGCTCGCGAGCCCGCCGCCGGCTGATCGTCACCGCGGCGGCCGGCACCGAGGGCGAGGCGGACGCTCCGTCGCGGTTCCTCGACGAACTGGGCGTCCCTGCGACCTCGCCGGACCGGGGTCGCACGCCGCTCACCCTGCCCGCCCTGGTCGCCGAGCTGCGCCGGTGGGCGTGCGACCCGGCCGCAGCGCCGGAGGTTCGCTCGGCCGCGGTCACTGAACTGGCCCGCCTCGCCGACACGGCAGACGAAGTGGGCCGCCCGCTGGTACCGGCGGCCGACCCGGCGTCGTGGTGGGGCGTGCGCGATCTGACGAGTCGACCCGAACCGCTGCCGAACGGTTCCCTGGTACGGCTCAGCCCCAGCCAGGTGGGCAGCGTGCTCACCTGCCCGCGGCGCTACTTCCTGGCCCGCGACGCGCGCGGCGAGGGCGAGCCCGGGCTGGCGGCGTCGCTGGGGTCGCTGATCCACCTCCTCGTGCAGCAGGCCGTGGCCGAGGGCTGGGGCATCGCCGAACTGCGCGACCAGCTCGACCAGGTCTGGCACCGGCTCCGGTTCGAGGCGGCCTGGCTGTCCGCCACCGAGCGGGTCGAGGTGGAACTCGGACTCGCCCGATTCCTGGCCTGGCGGCAGGCTCGCGACGCCGAGCTGGTCGGCGTGGAGGTGCCGTTCACCCTGAGCGTGGACGTCGACGGGATCACCGTGGTGCTGGACGGCAAGGTCGACTGGCTGGAGCGCACCGCGGCCGGGCTGCGGGTGGTCGACTTCAAGACCTCCCGCTCGACGCCGACGAAGGCGGCGATCGCAGGCATGGAGCAACTGGGCGTCTACCAGCTCGCCGTCGCCGCCGGGGGATTCGACGCGGTCGCGCCGGGGCGGAGCCAGTGCGACGGGGCGGCAGCGGTGTACCTGCGGCTGCCGGACAAGCCGGAAGACCTGCCGCGGGAGTTCAGTCAGGAGTCGCTGGAGAAGGTGCCGTACCTGGACGTGGACCCCGAGGAGGAGCGGCGCTATCCGAGCTGGGCGCACCAGCGGATCGCGTCCGCGGCGAAGGTGATCGCGGAGGGATCCTTCCCCGCCACGCCGGGGGCGCACTGCCGGGTGTGCGCCTTCGCGTCGAGCTGTCCGGCGTCCGGACGTGGGGAGCAGGTGCTTCGATGAGACTCACCGACCCCCTGCAGCTGGGCGAGGCGCTCGGCGTCCCGTTCTCCGACCAGCAGCTGTCGGCGATCACGGCGCCGCTGGAGCCGGCGGTGATCATCGCCGGCGCGGGCTCGGGCAAGACCACCGTGATGGCGGCCCGCGTGGTCTGGCTGGTCGGGTCGGGCCAGGTGCGTCCCGAGCAGGTGCTGGGCCTGACGTTCACCCGGAAGGCCGCCGGTGAGCTCGGCGCCCGGGTGCGCCGGGCCCTGCGTCACGCCGGGGTTCTCGGTGAGGACGCGGAGGCGGGTGAGGAGCTGATCCTCACCTACGACGCGTTCGCGGGCAGGCTGGTCGCCGAGCACGGTCTTCGGCTGGGCATCGAAGGCGACGCCCGGATGATCACTGGCGCCGCGCGGTACCGGCTCGCGGCCCGCGTCGTGGCGGACACCCCCGACCTCACCGAGCTGTCCCGGCTGCGCCCGGCGACCGTGACCCAGCGGTTGCTGGAGCTGTCCTCGGAGCTGCGTTCGCACCTGGTCGACCCGCTCGACCTGGCCGATCAGGCCGAGCTGTTCGCGGCAGCCCTTGCGGGTGCGCCGCGCAACCCGCGCGGCCAGGAGTACGCGGCCGTGTTGACCGCCCGCGCGGCGATGAACGAGCGCCTCGAACTGGCCGCGCTCGTGGTGCGGTACGAGGAGCTGAAAGCCCGGCTCGGCTACGTGGAGTTCGCCGACCAGATGGCTGCGGCGGCGCGACTTGCCACCGAGGTCCCGGCCGTCCCTGCGGCGCTTCGTCGCGAGTTCGGCGTGGTGCTGCTGGACGAGTACCAGGACACGTCCGCCGCCCAGGCCACGCTGCTGCGCGGCCTGTTCTCCGGTCCGGACGCCGACCACGGTCGAGGTCACCCGGTGACGGCTGTCGGCGACCCGTGCCAGGCGATCTACGGCTGGCGGGGGGCTGCGGCGAGCAACATCCTCGACTTCTCCCGGCACTTCCCGACGGTGGCGGGGGAGCCGGCCACCAGCTACGCGCTGACCGTGAACCGGCGCAGCGGGCAACGGGTGCTCGACGCGGCGAACCAGCTGGCCGAACCGGTGCGGGCCGAACCCGCGCTGGCCGCGCACGGCCTCGACCTCGACCTGGTCGCACCGCCCGGCACACCACCGGGACGGGTGGAAGCGGCATCGTTCGCCACCTGGCCCGACGAGGTGGCCGCGCTGGCCGACCGGGTGGCCAGCCTGCACGACACGGGCGCCGTGCCGGCGTGGTCGGGCATTGCCGTGCTGGCCCGCCGCAACAGCCAGGTGGCCGACGTGTACGCCGAGCTGGTGACCCGCGACATCCCGGCGGAGATCGTCGGGCTGGGCGGGCTGCTCGACCTGCCTGCGATCGCGGATGTGGTGGCGACGCTGACCCTCCTCGACGACGCCACCGCCAATCCGTCGGTGCTGCGGCTGCTCACCTCGCCCCGGTGGGCGATCGGCATTCCCGACCTGGCGCTGCTCGGCCGGCGCGCCCGTGACCTGGCGGACGCGAGGGGCCCCAGCCGCGCCGCGCCGGACGCGCCGGCGGTGGACCTCGTCGGCACGGATCCTGCCGCGGTGCCCAGCCTGCTGGAGGCACTGGAGGATCCGGGGCCGTTGCCGTACCACAGTGACGCGCGCTCCCGGTTCGCGTCCTTCAGCGCGGAGCTGTCCCGGTTGCGCCGGCACGCCGGCGACGCGGTCACCGAGCTCGTCCAGCGGGTGATCGCCGTACTGGGGTTGGCGGTGGAGCTGGAAGTGACCGGGCCCGGCAGCAGCGCGCCACTGGCCACCTTCGTGCAGGCGGTCGCCGACTACACCGACATCGACGCCGATGCCTCGCTCGCGGGCCTGCTCGCCTACCTTGAGGCCGAACGCGAGTACGGCACCGGGCTGGAGCAGGCGGTCGTCTCCGCGTCCGACTCGGTGAAGATCCTGACCGTGCACAAGGCCAAGGGGCTGGAGTGGGATGTGGTGTTCGTGCCCGGCCTGGCCGCCGACGTGTTTCCCACCGACCGGGTCACCGGCAACTGGCTGAGGAGCGCGTCCGCGCTGCCTTACCCGCTGCGGGGCGACGCGGACGCGCTGCCACAGCTGGCCCACGTCGATCATGCTTCGATGGCGACGTTCGCCACGGCGCTCACCGACCAGCAACGGCGCGGCGAAGACCGGCTCGCCTACGTCGCGGTCACCCGGGCCCGTCAGCTCCTGCTGGCCAGCACGCACACCTGGGGTCCCGGGCTGGTGAAGCCCCGGCAGGCGTCCGACTACTTCATGGTGCTCGCCGAGCACGCCCAGGCAGTCCAGCTCACCGACGACGTCCCGGCGGAGAATCCGCTGCTCGGCCTGGACGCGCTCGCCGCGTGGCCGGCGGTGGGCGGCACCGAGGCGTGGCAGGCGCGTCGGCAGGCGGCGGACGGCGTGGTCGACGCGCGGCGGCAGAACGCGCAGGGCAGCGGCCACCGGGCCACCTCCGGCCTGAGTCTGGACCAGGCCGAGCGTGTCGAGGGCTGGCGGCGGCGGGCGGACGCGCTGGTCGCTGCGGAGCGGGACGCGGCGCGCGAGCGTGCGTCCGCGCGGCTGCCCGACTACCTGTCCGTGACCGGGCTGGGCCGGCTGGCGCGTGACCCGGAGGTCTACGCGGCCGAGCTGCGCCGACCGATGCCGCGGCTGGTCAGTGAGGCGCAGCGCTGGGGGATCGGCTTCCACCAGTGGCTCGAGCACCGGTTCCGCGACCAGTCACCGCTGCTGGACGACGAGCCCGAGGCGGAGCTGGCCGGCGCGGAGTTCGAGCGGCTGCAGCAGGGGTTCGTTGCCAGCCCCTACGCTGCGGCGGTCCCGATCGCCGTGGAGGCGCCGTTCACGCTCGTGCTCGGGGGACGGCTCGTTCGGGGCCGGATCGACGCGGTCTTCGAAGCCCCCGACGGGCGTCCGCAGGTGGTGGACTGGAAGACCGGTGACGCCCGGCGTGCGGATCCGCTGCAGCTGGCCTGCTACCGGCTGGCGTGGGCGGAGCTGAACGGTCTCGCCGTGCACGAGGTGGACGCGGTGTTCTACGACCTGCACACCGCGGAGGTCGTGCGGCCGGTGTCCCTGCCTGACCGGCCAGGGCTTGAGGCGTTGCTGGAGCGGCTGCCCGGGTCGGTTAGCCTGACCTCGTGAGTGACTGGTTGGTCGGCAGCGCGCTGGATCGGGTGGAGGAACGCAGGGCTGATCCGGACTGGGTCCGGGCGAGCTGGGCTGATCCCGACGCAGTCGTGCTCCCGGTGGGCGAGGTGGCGGTGGCCGTGACGCCGGACGGCGCGCTGGCGACCCGGCCGACGGCCGGCGACTACGACTCCGAGCGCCACTACCTGTTGGGCCTGATCGAGGGTCGGCCGTGGTTCTCCACCTGGGCGGACGGTGACGAGGTCACGGCGTTGCGCCAGATCATGGACGGGCTGTCGGCGAGCGACCTCCAGGCGGCGTTCACCGGGTCCGGCCTGGCGCGTTGGCACGCGAACGCCCGATTCTGCAGTACCTGCGGCGCACCCACCAGAGCCGTCCGCGGCGGGCAGGGCCGGGAGTGCACCGGTTGTGGGCGCGAGCTCTATCCGCGCACCGACCCGGCCGTGATCGTGGCCATCGTGGACCCCGCCGGACGGCTGCTGCTCGGCCGCCAGCCGAGTTGGGCGCCGGGCCGGGTGTCGGTGTTCGCGGGCTTCGTGGAGATCGGGGAGTCGCTGGAGCAAGCGGTGCATCGCGAGATGGCCGAGGAGGTCGCGCTAGAACTCGACGAGGTCACCTACCTCGGCTCGCAACCGTGGCCGTTCCCGCGCTCGCTGATGGTGGGTTTCCGGGCGCGGGCGATGCGCACCGGGTTCACCATGGCGCAGGGCGAGATCGAGGGCGCCCGCTGGTTCACGGTCGACCAGCTGCGCGAGGCGACCACCTCCGGTGAGGTGACGCTGCCGCCGCATACCTCGATCGCACGGCGGATGATCGAATCCTGGCTCGCCGGCACCTTGGGTTGAGGGCCTTTCCCCGTACTCAGAGTCGCTCCCGCAGGCCGGACGCGCGTCGCGCCCGCTGCCGCACCGCCAGCGCGAGCGACTCCGGCGACCCGATCAGGGTCACTTCCTGCTTCGCCCTGGTGATCGCGGTGTAGAGCAGTTCCTGGGTGAGCAGTGGCGAATCCGGCGCGGGCAGCACCACCGTGACCCGGTCGAACTGGCTGCCCTGAGCCTTGTGCACGGTCATCGCGTGGATGGTCTGCACACCCTCCAGCAGGAACGGCGAGACCTGGTGCACCCGGTTGCCCCGCGCGAAGCAGGCCTGCAGCACGCCGCCGAGGTTCACCACGACACCGGTGTCGCCGTTGTAGACCCCGAGGTCGGGAGAGTTCTGGGTGACCAGGACCGGGCGTCCGGCGTACCAGGCAGGGGTCGGGTCGAAGTCGTCCATCGCGGCGACCAGCCACTCCTCGACCTGCCGCGACCACAGCGCGACCCCATACGGTCCGCGGCGGTGCGCGCAGAGGAGCCGGTGCTCGTCCAGCGCCGCCAGGGCTGCGCCGACGCGACCCTCGCGGGCGGCGGCGACCAGTTCGCGCCCGGTGCGGACCACGCGGTCCGCGAGGTCGGTCTGGGTGGCGGTGGGCGCGAACCGCACCCCGTCGGTGGCGCCGCCGGCGAGGTCCAGCACGGCGTCCGCATCACCGGCGAGCACCGCCTCGGCCAGGCGGGTGATGCCCGGCACCGAACGGTAGTTGTGCCGCAGCCGCACCACCGGGCCGGAAGCCGGCAGGTCGAGCGCCGCGAGTGTCTCGGCGAGCGGCGTGCTCGCCGGCGCCGGGGCGGCCACGATGTCGGCCAGCACCGCACCGGCCTCCACCGGGGCCAGCTGGTCGGGATCGCCGACGAGCACCAGCCGGGCCTGCGGTCGCAGCGCGTCCAGCAGCCGCGCCATCAACGTCACGTTCACCATCGACGCCTCGTCGACCACCACCACGTCGTGCGGCAGCGGGTTGGCCGCGTGGTGGGAGAACCGGGAACGCGCCTGGGGCACCCACCCCAGCAGCCGGTGGATCGTACTCGCCTCCAGCCCGCCCAGCGCGTCGGCCAGATCGGCCGGCAGCGGAGAGCGGGGATCGGACAGGGCCTCGGACAACGCCTCCTGCATGCGCACCGCCGCCTTGCCGGTGGGCGCGGCGAGCGCGACCAGCGGCGGCTTTGGCAGCGTGCGGTGGAGCACGCCGAGCAGGCGTGCCAGCGTGTGGGTCTTGCCCGTCCCGGGACCGCCTGCCACCACGGTCACGCCGGCCAGCGCGGGCACGATGGCTGCGACGGCCTGGTCGGTGTCGTCGTCGGTGAGCAGTTCGGCCCGGGCCGCGCGCAGCCCCTCGAGCGGGATCGGCTCGGGCACCCGGTCACGACGGGCGTTGAGCTGGGTGGCGACGATCGACTCCTCCTGCCAGTACCGCTCCAGGTAGAGCAGATCGCCGACCAGCCGCAGCGGACGCTCGCCCCCGCCGGAGGCGCCGACTCCGACCAGCGGACTGGTCTCGATGGCCGCGCGCCACTGCACCGGGTCGGGCCACAGCTCGTCCGGCACGCCCACGATCTCCTCGTCCGCCTCGAGCCGGTCGCGCCCGACCGCGGACAGCTCGACGCAGGTCGAGCCCGCCCGCAGGGCGCGGACGGCGAGCGCGAGCGCCAGTTGTACCCGCTGGTCGGTCTCGGAGTACAGGAACGACACCTTCTGGGCGACGTGGACGTCGGCCCACGACAGCGCGCCGGTGGCGTGCACGTCGGCGAGCAGGCCCGGCTGCAGGCTGGTGGCGAGATCGGTCATGGCACCCTCCGATCGGCCAGCAGCGTGGATAGTTCGGCCACCAGCCCGCCCGGCGGGAACCAGTCGAACACGCCGGTGGTGGTGGCGTCCGGACCCGGAGTGGCATCGCGTCCGCCCATGCCACGGACGAACAGGTACCCCACCCCGCCGAGGTGCCGTTCCGGGTTGTAGCCGTCGAGCCGGGAGGCGAGGAACCGGTGCAGGGCCACCGCGTACAGGATCGCCTGTAGCGGGTAGTGCGTGCGGACCATCTCCGCCACCATCGCCGAGCGGTCGTAGTGGCCGAGGGTGAGTTCCGCGGGGCCGAGGCGGTTGGTCTTGTAGTCGACCACGACGAACCGCGGCCCGTCGGGGCCCGGCACCCGCAGCACCGAGTCGATGCTGCCGGTCAGGAAGCCGCGCAGCACCTGGCTGCCGAGCACCGGGTGCGCGAGCTCTCTCGGGTAGTCGGCCAGCGGGTCGTCGGCAGGCAGCCAGCGCTCCAGCAGCGCGGCGACGTCACCCAGCGTGGTGCGGGACCCGGCGTGGCCGAGCGCGAACTCGAAGGTGAGCTCGCTGAGCCGGTCCGCGGTGGGGATCGCGGCCAGGGGCAGTCCGCCGGTGAGCGGGCCGAGCGGGGTGAGCAGGCTGGGCAGCATTGCTTCGCAGAGCGCATCCGGGGTGACGCCGGCGACCGGCCAGCGAAGGGCGGCCGCGGTGGTCTCCGCCAGCAGCCGCCCGGCCAGCGCGGGCTCGTCGGAGGTCGTGGGCGCGTACCAGTCGAGGTTCTCCAGCACGTGGTGCACGAGGCTTCCGAACGCGGTGCCGCCGGGCAGGTCGGCCATGGGGGACGGCGTGCCGTCCGGGCCCTGCGCGGCGGGCGTGCTGGCGACGTCCTCGCCGTCGGGCTCGTCGTCGACGACTCCCTCGGCGGTGAGGCCGACCGGCGTGCGCGCGTGCACGGCCTCGGTCAGCCCCGAGTAGGAGGTGCGACGCCACACGGCATCGATGGCTCGGGTGAACGGTTCGGCGCGCAGCTCCGGTGCCGGGGCATCCGGCCGCGGCAGGTGGCTGGACATGGCCGGGCGGCAGTCCTCCACTCGGATGCCGGCCGCTGCCAGCCACTCGAGGTTGCGGGGATGACCCTCTCCGGGCGGCTCGTCGAGCGGGTAGGCGGCTTCGGGCGCCTCGAGGTGTTCGCGGCGGCGGAACAGGAGCCGGTGCAGCGGGGAGGCTGCGGTGGTGCCTTTCGTGCGTGCCCACCACATGGTGAGCTGCGACTGGGCGCGGGTGGTCGCCACATAGAGCGACCTCAGCCGGTCCTCGGCCTCCTCGCGGGCGGTGGCATTCCAGCGCGCCTCGCGCCCCGGCGCCGAACTGCCGCCGAGGTCGAGCACCCGGGTGCCGTCGGCGTGGAACGCGATCGCACGATCGCCGTCGTCGTCGGGTACCCACAGATCGGCGGCCTCCGGCAGCAGCACGACCGGGAACTGCAGACCCTTCGCCTTGTGCACGGTCATGATCTGGACCGCCTCCCGATCGGTCTCCAGCCGCCGCACGCGGTCGGAGGTGGCGGCTGCGCGCGCGATCTCCTCGGCCAGCCAGGCTACGAGCGCCTGGCCGCGGACACCGTCGGAGTACCGGGAGTGCAGGATCTCGGCGAGGTGCCGGTAGTCGGTCAGATCGCGCTCACCCCGCGGGCGCCGCAGCACTCGCTCCGCCAGCCCGGGCGTGCCCGCCCTGCCGTCCGCCTGCACCGCAGCGAACAGGGCCGCGACCCCGTGGTTGGCCAGCACCCGACCCCACCCCTGCAGCAGTCCGGCCCAGCCGGTGAGCTGCTCGTCGGTCGCGGTGGCCAGGCCGGTGAGGTCGGCCCCCACGAAGTCGGTCAGGATCGCGGCGCGGACGGCCGCCCGCCGGGGCTGTTCGAGGGCCTGCAGCAGGGCGAGCCAGTCGGTGGCGGCGTGGGTGGCGAAGATCGAATCGGCGCCCGAGAAGGAGACTGGGACGCCGGCTCCGGTGAGCGCGTCCGTGATCGCGCGTCCCCGCTTGTTCGTGCTCACCAGGATCGCGACGTCGCTGGCCCGCAGCGCGCGCGGCTCGCCCTTCTCGATCACCTGGGCGCCGCAGGTGAGCAGACCGACCACCTCGGCGACGACGTCGGCGACGATCTCGGTGCGTGCGTCCCTGGCACTGACCGGCTGTTCGGGGGCGAGGCAGCGCAGCCGCAGGGGTGCTGTCCAGGCCGAGCCGTCCGGCAGCCGGAGCCGGGAGCCCTCGTGGCTGGCCGTGACCGGCGGCACCCCGATGCCGTCTCCGAGCACCGCGTTGTGGAACAGGGCGTTCACCGCCGCCACCACCGGCGCGTCCGAGCGGTGGTTGCGGTCGAGGGAGTACTTCTGGTCGGCGACGGCCACCGCGTCGGTGTAGGCATCCACGTCCGCGCCGCGGAAGGCATAGATCGACTGTTTCGGGTCGCCGATCAGCACCAGCGGCACGTGGGTGTGGAACGCCGTGCGCAGGATCTCCCACTGCACGGGGTCGGTGTCCTGGAACTCGTCGACCAGCACCACCTGGCAGCGGCGGCGCAGTCGCTCCAGCCCCACTTGTCCGGACGCGCCGCGCAGCGAGTCGCGCAGCCGGGTGAGCTGGTCGTCGAAGGAGTAGAGGCCGAGGCGCCGCTTGCGGCGTTCGATCTCGGTGCGGGCGGCCGCGGCGAACTCGAGCCGCTCGGCCCGGGCGCCGAGCAGCCGGCGCGGCACCAGGGGCGCCTCCGCACGTTCTACGGCCGCCCTGGCGAGCGCGCGGGCGGCATCGAGGCCGAACGGCGGCTCGGCGCCGGTCCTGGCGTACCGGGCCAGGTAGAGGTCGTCGACCACCTGGTCCAGCAGGGGAGTGAGGTCCTCGACGAGCGTGGCCTGCGGATCCTGCTCGGCAAGCACGCCCAGTTCTTCCAGCATCGCCTGGCAGAACTGGTGGATCGTCATGATGGTCGCCGCGTCGAGCCCCGAGATCGCCCGGTTCAGCCGCGCCATGCGCTGGTGCACCTCGTCGGCGGGCGCGTCGATCAGCAGCGCGTCAGTGGGGTCGGGGGGGTCGGCGAGTGTGCCGGCGAGGTGGCGCTTGAGAACGTCTGCGGTACTGCGGAGCCGGTCCCGGACGCGGGTACGCAGCTCGGCCGAGGCGATCCGGCTGAAGCTGATCACGGTGAGCCGGTCGGCCGGCACCAGGCCCTCGGCGAGGTAGCGGGCGGCGATCGCGGCGATCGCGTAGGTCTTGCCGGTGCCCGCGCTGGCCTCCAGCACGGCCGTGCCCCGCGGCAGCGGGCCCGCCGGGTCGAAGGACATCATGGGGCGACCTCCGCGACCATCACGGGGCCCCAGATGCTGCTCGCCAGCGCGCCGACCAGCGTGCGCTCGGAGGGCTCCGCACCGGGCACGGAGACTTCGGACGCGGGCAGGTCGAGCAGGGCGGGATAGTCGAAGAACGCCTTCCAGGATGCGTCCGAGTCGAACTCCCAGGAGCGTGCGAAGTTCTTGCCACTGACCAGACGATCCTCGGGGTCGCGCCGGCTGAGGCGGTACTCGGCCCAGGCGAAACCGAGCCGTGGCAGGGCCGGCAGCGGACGGGACAGCCCGAGCGCGTACAACTGCAGGTAGCGGCCGAGCAGTGCGGACGCAGCGGTGCGCGGCGGTGCCTCGTAGGCGACGAGCCGGCCCTTCCCCACCACCCGGGCCCGCCACGGGCCGTCCTCGGCGGCGGCGAGGGCGAGCAGCCGCAGCCAGGCGGCCAGCCGGTGCCGGGGCTGCAGGCTGGAGAACTCGACCTGCAGCAGTTCGCGGTCGTGGGTGGTGACCCTCCCGACCAGCGGCACGCTGCCGTGGCCGGGCACGTCGACGTCGAGGGCGAGGTCGTGCAGGGTGGCCTCGGCGAGCCCGGTCGGCACCTCTCGCACCGATCGCCGGGCCTCGTTCACGACCCGGTCGATCAGCGCCTGGCCCAGCGCGAAGGGCGGCACCTCGCCGCGCAGCCACTCCGCCCGCACCACGGCCTGCTGGTCGTGGCCGGCACGCAGCCGCTGCAGCACGCGGTTGCCGATCTGCCACCGGGCCAGGCCGTCGGGTTCGATCGGGATCGCGTCGCCCGCCTCCGGGTTGTCGGCGAAGCTGACGCCGGCTCGCGTTCGCAGCAGCGCACGTGTCGGGTGCCCGAAGAACCCGACCAGGTCGTCGAGACTGACGCCACGGGTCAGGTCCGGCTCCGGCAAGGCCTCGAGCGCGTACCGTCCGCGGGGCTGCACCGGCTCGGCGAGGAGGGCCCTGGCCGCGTCAAGGGCCAGCCGGTCGGCGCTGCGCAGGTCGGTACGGGCGGGATCGAAGTAGCCGGGGTCGAATGGCTGCAGCGGGTGCCGGACGGTGACGGCCACGGATGCCCCGACGCCGCCCGCGGTGGTCGCGGTGAGGTCGAGCGCCTCGAGCAGTTCGACGATCGGTGCGGACAGCGGGACGTCCTCGTTGGTGGCCTCGCTACGCCCCTGGGCGATGACGACGAGCTGCTCGCCGGCCGCGTGCACGGCGTCCAGCAGCACCTGCCGGTCGGCCATGGCCGCGGACGGATCGCCGACCCTCGGTTCGAGCCCGAGCAGGTCGTCGCCGTGCCGGCGTGCGGGGCGGGGGTAGCAGTTCGCGTCCCAGCCGAGCAGGACCAGCACCCGGTGCGGTACGTGGCGCAGCGAGCCCAGCCCGCACACCGTCAGCGCGCCGTTGCCAAAGCCACCGCGAGCCGGTGAGCCGGTGAACTCCTGCTCCAGGGCGCGCAGGGCGGCGTGGCGGGTGAGGAGGGTGCCGGCGGTGCCGCCGCGCTCGGCGAGACGGGCCAGCCCGGACCAGACGTCGGCGAGCTGCCAGTCCTGCCCGGAGGGGAGTTCGACGAGTGCCTCCAGGCCCGCCCGGCACCGTGCCGCCCAGTCCGTGAGCGTGGCCGGCTTGCCGAACTCGGCGATCAGCCGGGACAGCCGTCCGACCAGCTCCGTGAGCCCTCCGACCAGGTCGACGTCGGAGGACTCGACGTCGTCCAGCGGAAGCACGGTTCCGGCGGCGACCAGGTCGGTCTCGGCGAGCGTGACGCCCAGCAGCATGCGCTGGAGCCCGGCGATCCACGTGTTCTGCGGGAAGCCGCCCAGGCCGAAGGACTCGCGCTGCGTGGCCGAGAGTCCCCAGCGGATGCCGGCCCGCTCGACCAGGTCGACCAGGCGCTCGCGGGAGTCGGTGCCGAAGCCGAACCGCTGGGCGATCGCCGGGTGGGCGCACAGTTCGAGCAGCGTAGACGCCTCCGCACGGCCGTCCGGCAGCCGGAGCAGGTCGAGCAACAGCCCGGCCATCGGGTTCACCTGCGCCACGGAACGATCGGCGACCTGCACCCGGAACCGCTGGGCGGGGTGGTTCGGGGTTCCTGCGGGGGCGGTGAAGGCGGCCGCCAGCAGCGGGGCGAACGCGTCCACGTCGGGGGTCAGGACGGCGACGTCGCGCGGCTCCAGGGACGGATCATCCGCAAGCACGGTGGTGAGTACCTCGCGGAGCACCTCCACCTGCCGGTCGCGGCCGTGGGAGAGGTGGATCTGCACCGAGTGGTCGCCGGCGGAGAGCACGCGAGGGGAGGGGACTGCGACGTCGGCGGCGAGGTCGGCCTGCAGCCAGCCCAGCAGCGTGTCGCCGGCCCTCCGTGCGGCGGCCGGCACGTTCCTCACCCGCTGCTCGGCAGGGACCGTGTCGCGGGGGCCCACCAGCAGCGCGGCCTCGTCGGCGACCGCCCCGAGGGCCTCGTTCAGTGGGTGGCCGGCCGGGCGGGTGAACTCGGTGCGGCGCAGCCCGGCAGTGCCGGGCACGGGTTTGCGTGAGGGCGTGGGCGCGAGCAGCAGCGCGTCGAGTCGGTGGTGCGTGCCGAGAGCATCCAGCAGGTCGAGGGTGGCGGGGTCGAGGCGGCGTGGGGCGAGCACCGCGATCCGGTGCGCCAGCCCCGCCACCGGGCCCTCGCGCAGCCGTTCGAGTAGTGCACCGCGGCGTTCGACCGGATTCGCGCCCGACTCGGCGACGAGCAGACGGTACAGGTGGGCCTGCCACGCGTTCTCGGCGAGCGGGCGTCCATCCGGGCCGGTGTCAGCGCCATCGGCCCAGGCGGCGAGCATCGCCGGACGGTGCCGCGCGTAGCCGGCGAACTGGCCGGCGATCCGGCGTCCGGCAGTGTAGGTCTCGCGCGAGGCGCCGAGATGGCGACGCAGCACCTCCAGTTCGGGATCGTCGCAGGTCGTCGCCACCTGCTGCACCAGCCAGGCGAGTCGCTCCGGACGCCACGGGTCGTCGCGTCCATCGAGGCGCCACTCGAGGGCCTCGAGCGAGGCGAACTCCACCCCCGCGCACACCCCGGCCGGATCGTCCGCGGTGGCCAGCTGCTGGGAGAGCCAGCGCTGGAAGCCCGGGCCGGGGACGACGGCCAGGTCGAACGCGAACGGATCCTCGCGCGGCCCCGACCACAGCGCGACGAGTTGTTCGACGAGCTCTGCGGCGGTCTGTGCGTGGTGGAACTGCATGGTGCCACACACCCTAGACGCCACGTGTGACGGTCGCGGAGCGACCGGGACGCGTGAAGTCTTGACGAGTGGTGAGGAACGAACCACGAGGAGCAGGGGTGGGCGCCGACGGTTGTGTCACATCGACTCCGTAAGGTGGCTCCCGTGATCGCCGAACCGTCCGCACTGCTCGCCGGGCTCGATCCCGAGCAGCAGCAGGTCGCGACCAGGTTCGGCGCTCCCGTGGTGGTGATCGCGGGCGCGGGCACCGGCAAGACCCGCGCGCTCACCCACCGGATCGCGTACGGCGTCGCCACCGGCACCTACACGGCCAACGCGGTGCTCGCGGTCACCTTCACCACCCGCGCTGCGGGGGAGCTGCGATCGAGGCTGCGCGAACTCGGCGTCCCCGCCGTGCAGGCGCGCACGTTCCACTCGGCGGCGCTGCGCCAGGCCCAGTACTTCTGGCCGCGGGCCTACGGCTCCCAGCTGCCCGCGGTCAGCGACGAGCGCATGGGCATGGTGGCCGAGGCCGCCCGCCGGCTGCGGCTTAATCCCGACTCGAGCACGCTGCGCGACCTGCTCACGGAGGTCTCGTGGGCGAAGGTCACCAACGTCACGCCGTCGGACTATGCCGAGCTCGCCGAACCGGCCGGACGCGAGGTGTCCGGCCTCGACGCCGCGCAGGTGGGCCGGGTGTTGGGCCGCTACGAACAGGTGAAGTCCGACCGCGGGGTGATCGACTTCGACGACATCCTGCTCTGCGCGGTGGCGCTGCTGGGCGAGCACGCCGATATCGCCGAAGAAGTGCGGGCCACCTACCGGCACCTCGTCGTCGACGAGTACCAGGACGTGAACCCCGTCCAGCAGACCCTGCTCGACCACTGGTGGGGCACCGGACGCGACCATTGCGTGGTCGGTGACCCCGCCCAGACCATCCATTCGTTCGCCGGCGCCACGCCGTCCTACCTGACCGGGTTCGCCGGGCGGTTCCCGGACGCGACCGTGGTGCGCCTGGTGCGTGACTACCGGTCCACGCCACAGGTGGTCGAGCTGGCCAACACGGTCGCCCGGAACACCCGGCTGGGCACGGTCGTGCTGGAGTCCCAGTGCGAGCCCGGGCCGGCGCCGCGGGTACTGCCCTGTGCGAGCGAGTACGACGAGGCCACCGCGGTGGCGCGCTGGCTGGTCGAGCAGCACGAGGCCGGGGTGCCATGGCGCGAACAGGCCGTGCTGTACCGGGTGCACGCCCAGTCGCCGCTGTTCGAGTCCGCGCTGGCGCAGGCCGGCGTCCCGTTCACCGTCCGCGGGGGCGAGGGGTTCTACGACCGGCCCGAGGTGCGCCAGGTAATCGGGACGCTCACCGAGCGGTCCCGGCGCGACCCCGGAGAGGGCGCGGTGGACGCCTGCCGCGACGTGCTCACCCGCCTCGGCTGGACCGATCAGCCGCCGTCGGGCCAGGGCAGGGTGCGGGAGCGTTGGGAGTCGCTGGCTGCGGTGCTCGCGCTCGCCGAGGATGTGGCGTCCGCACAGGCGGCGACGGGTGCGGGCACGGCGTCGCTCGGCGCCTTCGTCGAGGAGTTGACCGCGCGCGCCCAGGCCGAGCACCCGCTCAGCTCGGACGGGGTGACGTTGTCCACGCTGCACGCCGCCAAGGGCCTGGAGTGGTCGGCGGTGGCGCTGGTCGGGGTGCAGGAGGGCACGCTGCCACTGTCCCTGGCCGCCGGACCCGAACAGGTCGCCGAAGAGGCTCGGCTGTTCTACGTGGGCATCACACGGGCGAAGCGGCAGCTGCTGATCTGCTGGTCCCGGTCGCGGCGCGGCGGGGGCGGCAACCGGCAGCCGTCCCGGTTCCTCGACGGGATCGCGGCCCGTCCGGCACCCGCTCCGGTGCGGGCGGGGAAGCGGGCGAAGCCCACGTCCGCGCTGAGCGCCACGTGCCGGGTCTGCGGCAAGCCGCTGCACACCGGTGCCGAGCGCAAACTGCGCCGCCACGCCGACTGCCCGCCCGGCTACGACGAGGACACCTACGCCGGGCTGGTCGCCTGGCGCCTCGCCCTGTCGAAGGAGCGCTCGGTGCCCGCCTATGTGATCTTCACTGACGCCACCCTGATGGCCATCGCGGAGGACCGTCCCACGGATGCCGCCGGCCTGCTCGCCATCCCCGGCGTCGGCAGGGTGAAGTGCGAGCAGTACGCCGAGGCCGTCCTCGCCATCCTCGCCACCGAATAGCGGACTTCGAGTCGGCTACCGGCGGTGGGCTGCGCGTCCGCCGTGGCCGTTGAGGGCGTCGGCGGCGCGGACGAGGGCGAGGTGGGAGAGCGCCTGCGGCAGGTTGCCCGCCTGGCGGCCGGTGGCCGGGTCGTACTCCTCCGACAGCAGGCCGAGGTCGTTGGACGCGGCGCAGGCGCGATCCATCAGGGCCGCCGCATCGTCGCGCCGTCCGCTCATCGCGTACTGCTCCACCAGCCAGAAGCTGCACGCCAGGAACGCGTTCTCCCCGCCGCCGAGGCCGTCAGCCCCCGACGACGTCCGGTACCGGTGCACGAATCCGTCGCGGATCAGGTCCTGCTCGATCCGCGTGACCGTGGCCAGCATCCGCGGGTCGTCGGGGGAGCAGTAGCCGACCTGGGGGAGCAGCAGGAGCGCAGCGTCCACGTCCTCGGAGCCGTAGCCCTGGACGAAGTGCCCGTCGACCACGCCGTGGGCGTCGATCTCCGTTGCGAGGCGGTCGCGGGCCGCAGCCCAGGCGTGGATGTCGCCGGGCAGCCCGTCGCGTTCGACGGCGCGCACACCCCGGTCGAACGCGGCCCACATCATCGCCCGCGACTGGGTGAACATCCGCGGCGCGCCCCGGATCTCCCAGATGCCGCGGTCGGGCCGATCCATCCGGTCGAGCACGTGGTCGATGATCGCCCGCTGCAGCGGCCAGGAGAACTCGTCCTCGGCGAGCCCGGCCTGGCGTGCCGCCTCCAGCGCTACCAGCACCTCACCGGCCACGTCCGCCTGGTACTGGCCGACCGCCCCGTTGCCGATTCGCACCGGCGCAGAACCCGCGTAGCCGGGCAGGCTGTCCAGTTCGCGCTCGGCGAGGTCCCGCTCGCCGGCGATGCCGTACATGATCTGCATCTGCGCCGGGTCCCCCGCGACGGCACGCAGCAGCCAGCGTCGCCAGCTCTCCGCGACGCCGAGGAAGCCGTGCGCGACCAGCGCCTCGAGCGTGAGCGCGGCGTCGCGCAGCCAGACGTAGCGGTAGTCCCAGTTGCGGGAGCCGCCGAACTCCTCCGGCAGCGAGGTGGTCGCGGCAGCGACGATCCCGCCGGTGTCGCGATGGCTGAGGGCGTGCAGCACCAGCAGTGACCGCACGACTTCGGCGTGGTGGGGACCCGAGTGGTCGATCTGGTCGGCCCGGTCCCGCCACCAGGCACGGGTGCGTGCGAGTGCTGCGTCCACGTCGAGTCGGCCCGGGTCGTCGGTGTGGGACGGGTGCCAGGACGCCACCAGGTCGACCACTTCGCCCTCCGCGACCGTGAACGAGCCCAGATGCGAGTGGTCGCCCGGTTCCAGGCGGACGCCGCGGACGACCAGCGCGTCCGGGCCCGCGGTGGCCTCGAGGGCGGGCTGGTCCTGCGTCCCGACCTGCCGCACCCACGGGATCGCCCGTGCGTAGTCGAAGCGCATGGTCAGGCGGGTCTCGAACGTCACGCGTCCGCTCACCGCGACCACCCGGCGCACGATGTCGAGCCGCTCGTCGTCGATCGGCATCACGTCCTGCACCTGCGCCACTCCGGAGCCGGTCTCCCAGCGCGTCACCAGCACGAACGTGTCGCCGTCGTAGTGCCGGCTCACCGTCGCGTCCGGGTCGGCCGGACGGAGCTCCCAGCGACCGTTGCCCTGATCGCCGAGCAGCGCCCCGAACACGGAGGCCGAGTCGAATCGCGGCGGGCAGAACCAGTCGATGCTGCCGCCTCGCGACACGAGTGCGGCCGTGCGGCAGTTGCTCAGCAGTCCGTAGTCCTCGATCGGTTGGCTCATGTCTCGATTGTGCCTGTCGCGATCTGGCCGCCGGCGCCGCTGGCTGTGACACGTGATCACAGTGGGACCGCTTCAGCGGCCGGATCACGTCACGCGCCCCTTGTCGCGATCTGGCCGCCGAACGCGTCCCGCCTTTCACAGGGGTCACATCTGGCAGCTTCAGCGGCCGGGACGCGACACGTCGCTAGGGTGCCGCCATGGACTACCTGGACGTGAACCGGGCGAACTGGGACAGCAGGGCACCGATCCACGCGGTCGGATACGACATCGACCGGCTGCTCGGCGACCCGGACGCGATCTCCGACGTGGTGCGCTTCGACCTGCCGCGGCTGGGAGACCTCGCCGGCCTCGACGTGCTGCACCTGCAGTGCCACATCGGCACGGACACGCTCAGCCTGCACCGGCTCGGCGGACGCCTGGCCGGCCTCGACCTCTCGCCGGGCTCGCTCGCCGAAGCGCGGAACCTGGCCGAGCGCGCCGGTGCGGCGATCGACTATGTGGAGTCCGACGTCTACTCGGCGCCGCAGGCGCTGGCCGGACGCACCTTCGATCTCGTCTACACCGGCATCGGCGCGATCTGCTGGCTGCCCGACATCGCCCGCTGGGCGCGCACGGTGGCCGGCCTGCTGCGTCCCGGCGGACGGCTGTTCATCCGCGACGGCCATCCCGTGCTGAACGCGCTGACTCCGGTGGTGGTCGGACGCGAGCCCGTCGACCGCGACCAGCAGCCGTGGATCTCCGGCCCCGGCGCGACCGCTCTGGCGATCGAGTTCCCCTATTACGAGCAGCGGGAGCCGATGGTCTGGCGTGACGCGGTCACCTACGGCGGGGAGGGCGAAGTCGCCTCGCCCGAATCGGTGGAGTGGAACCACGGCATCGGCGAGATCGTCACCGCCGTCGTGGACGCCGGGTTGCGGCTGACCTCGCTCACCGAGCACGACAGCGCGCCATGGGAGGCGTTCGAGGGCCTGATGGCGTTCGACGGGGCGACCGGCGAGTACCGCCTGCGCGAGCGTCCCGAGCGGCTCCCGGCGACCTTCACCCTGACGGCGGTGAAGCCGTAGCGGTTGGCGCCGGTTGGTACACAGGGGCGGTGGTGAGTGCAGACGGGTCCGGCTGGACGAGGGTTCCCGAGCCGACCGTGGATTTCTGGCTGGCGAAGGCGGCATCGACGGCCCTGGGCGAGGCGGTCTCGGACTTCTCGATCCGGGTGTTGCCGCCGGTCGTCGCGGTTCTGATCGGCTTCGTGGCGTTCGTGGCCGCGCTCGCCTGGCAGCTTCGGATGCGCCGCTACACCCCCGGGGTGTACTGGCTGGCGGTGGCTGCGGTCGGCGTGTTCGGCACGATGGCCGCTGACGTGGTGCACGTCGTGCTGGGCCTTCCCTATGCGGTCTCGGCCAGCATCTACGCTGCCGTCCTGGCCACGCTCTTCGTGCTGTGGTGGCGGTTCGAGCGCGACCTTTCCGTGCACGATGTCACCACACTGCGCCGCGAGTTGTTCTACTGGGCGGCGGTGATCTCGACCTTCGCCCTGGGTACTGCGCTCGGCGACCTCACCGCGGTCGGCCTCGGGCTGGGCTACGCGCCGTCGATCCTGCTGTTCGCCGCGCTGATCCTCGTGCCGGTGCTCGGCTATCGCCGGCTGGGCTGGAACAGCGTGTTCGCGTTCTGGTTCGCCTACGTGATGACCCGCCCGCTCGGCGCGTCCGTCGCTGACTGGCTGGGCAAGCCGGTCCGTGAGGGCGGAGTGGGCGTCGGCTCCGGCTGGGTCTCGCTGGCCTTCGCGCTGGTCATGGTTGCGCTGGTCGTCCCGATGCAGCGACGCCGGCTGGATTCGGTCGCCCCGTGACGGTTCAGCCCGCGAACCCGGGCAGGTAGTCGCGCAGGACCTGGGCGAAGTTCGCCTTCACATCGAGCTGGGAGAGCACCGCGATCCCGCCCATCCAGACGCGGTAGATCAGGGCGTACTCGGGCGGCACGTTCAGTTTGGTCGCGATCCCTGAGGAGCTCATGTCGCCGTGGACGCGGGAGAACTGGCTGCGCGCCCAATCGCGGTTGAAGGCGAACTCCTCGACACTGGCCGGCTCGACGAAGGGGGAGAGGTAGTCGAGCAGTTCCTGCCCGTCGATGGAGTCCTCGACGAAGCCCTCCTCCGCCAGCCCGGCGACCATCGGTGCGATGTCGCCGTCGACGGCGTGGCGGATCAACCGTCCCATCGCTTCCGGCAGCCCGTTCGGCAGCCGCGACACCAGCCCGAAGTCGACGATGCCGAGCCGGCCGTCCGGCATCACCAGGTAGTTGCCCGGATGCGGGTCGCCGTGCAGGACGCCGGCCAGCGACGGCCCGGCGAACAGGAACGTGACGTAGTCGAGCGCGCTGCGGTTGCGCTCCGCCTCGGGACGCTCGATCAGGCTGGTCAGCTTGGTGCCGTCCACCCAGTCGCTGACCAGGACGCGGCGGGTCGCCTCGTGCACCTTCGGCACCACGAACCGCGGGTGACCCTCCAGCGCGAGCGCCACCTGTTGCTGGGATGCGCCCTCGAGGGTGTAGTCGACCTCCTCGTTGATCCGCGCGGCGAACTCCCGGGTGAGCGAGACCACGTCGAGGCCGCCGGACAGCGGTGACACGGCGGCGGCGAGCCGCTGGATCTGCCGCAGGTCGCTGGCCAGCGCCACGTCGGCGCCGGGGTACTGGATCTTGATCGCCACCGGACGCCCGTCGGTGAGCGTCGCGCGGTGCACCTGCCCGATCGAGGCCGCCGCGGCAGGCCGCAGATCGAGGTCGGCAAAGCGCCGGCGCCAGTCCGGGCCGAGCTCGGAACGCAACACGGCCTGGGCGCGTGACGAAGGCATCGGCGGAGCCGCATCCTGCAGCTTGCGCAGCCGCTCCCGGAACGGGCCGGCGAGGTCTTCGGGCAGCATCGCCTCGAACAGGCTGAGTGCCTGGCCGAACTTCATCGCGCCGCCCTTGAGCTCGCCGAGCACCTGGAACAGCTGCTCGGCAGCGGCGTCGCGCATGGCGGCGTCCACCTCTTCGGCGGATGCCCCCATCAGGCGCCGGCCCATGCCCACGCTGGCGCGCGCGGCGGCGCCCAGCGGCAGGCTGAGCAGTTTCGCGCTGCGGCCGAAGGTGCTCTCGGGGAGCACCCGGCCCTTGTCGCGATCGGTCGGTTCCGGAACGGAGGTCACGGGCACAGTCTGCCCGGTCACTCAACCTGGGGGCACCAGGCACCCGCACCCGGGGTGCGCAGGCCAGCTCCTTGTCGAGAGCCGGTAGTCGGGCAGGCCGAGTTCGAGCGCGGCGCCGCAGGTGTCGGGTGCCGAGCCGGCCAGCCAGGCCCGGACCTGGACCGCTGCCATGACGCCCGCCCAGGCGAGCAGTGAGGCCTCGGGCCGGATCGGCTGGCGGCAGAGCTGCGCGAGCAGGTGCGGCCAGCCGGCGTCCATCCGGACGCGGGTCAGGTCCTGGCAGCGGACGCACGGCGTGCGGCCCGGCACCACGAGCGGCCCGACGACGGCACGGTCGGGCTCGATCCGCACCGTGAGGTGGGCGCGTCCCTCGCGGAACAGGGCGTCGGTGAGGGCGCGGTCGGGCTCGGCGGCGGCCGGCGCCAGCACGACGAGTTCAGGGCCTTCCGGACGCGGCGGCAGCAGGGCGAGGCCGGCCGGGTCGAGGCGCTTGACCTCGAGTCCGGGAACGGTCACCGCGCCCGCGACCGACTCGGCGAGTGCGCCGACACCGACGACCAGCAGCGACGGTGAGGGCTCCGGCTCGACCGGGGCAAGCAGCCCGGCGTCGGTCAGGCGGGCCAGCAGCCACGCGATCCACTGCTGCTCGAGGTGGGGGAGCAGCGCGCCCAGTTCGTCCAGGGAGCGTGGCCGGGACAGCAGGCCGACCGCGTCGGCGAGTCCCTTGGGCACCCCGTCCAGGACCAGCGCTGGCGGGTCGATGCCCACCTGCAGCACTCCGGCGGACCGCCAGACGGCGGCTGCCGGCCGGACCAGGACCAGACGCGGGGTGGGTGTCACATCGGGCAGGCTGTCTCCTCACAGCACACGCCCGCAAGGGTTCGGGACGGACGGACAACACCGCGGGCCGAACGGACAACACCGCGGGCCGAACGGGCAACACTCGGCGGGTACAGCAAAGCGCCGGCCACCGGCCGGCGCTCTGCACGTATCGATTCAGGCCTTGGGCAGGAACCGCGTGAGGTTGGTGCCGCACACGGGGCACTTCGCCTTGGCGATCCGCGTGCCCTTTTCGTTGACCACGACATCGCCGGTTGCGTCCCGGTGGTCCTTGCACTTCACGCAGTAGAACGAACCACTGTAGGTGTCCTTGGCCACGTCTTTCCTCCTGTAGATCGGCTTCACCCCCGGGTGGGGCTCGGCAGCGGACTGCCGGTCAGTCTATGCCCCGCGCACCGCTTACGGCAGCGTACGGGGCCCGGCGTGCGAGAGCCCCCAGCCGCGGTTCCGCTTGCCTTCCCCTGCGAGCGGACCGGCCACCGGGGGCCTCGCGGTTAGAACGTAGTGCGCGCCTCGCCGTCGGTCAACTGACCTGACGGTGGCGTGTCGTAACGTGTCGGCCATGACGCAGCCCGAGGTGGAGGTTCGGCGCAGTGCGCGGCGACGGCGCACGCTCACCGTTTTCCGGGAGCGTGGACGCCTGGTCGCGCTGGTCCCGGCCCGGCTGACCGCTGCCCAGGAGCGCGAGCTGGTGCCGCCACTGGTCGAGAAGTTCCTGCGTCGCGAGGCCGGCCGCCGCCTCCCGGCCCAGGAGGACGACCTCACGCGGCGCGCCCGCGACCTGTACGGCTCCTACCTCGCGACGCGTACCGGGGTACCGGTGCCGGCCTTCACCGTGCGGTGGGTCGGCAACCAGCAGCGACGCTGGGGGTCCTGTACTTCGGCGGACGGCAGCATCCGGCTCTCCGCGCGGCTGCGCACGATGCCGCTGTGGGTGTCCGACTACGTGATCCTGCACGAGCTGGCACACCTGTTCGAGCCCAACCACTCTGCGGCGTTCCACGACCTGCTGGCCGGGTACCCGCACCTCGAGCGCGCCAAGGCCTTCCTGCAGGGCTATCAGCTCGCCGCCGACTCGGGGCCGGTCGGGGACGAGCCCGATTCGCCGTTCTAGGCCCCACCCCGGGTTCGTGTGCGCCGGTCGGGGCTCCTGACTCTCTCCCGGGAGACCGTCAGAGGGTGCTGCCGCCCTCCTCGTCGAGGAGCTTCGCGAGTTCTGCGTCCAGTTCGTCGAGGGCGCCACTGGTGTGGCCTTCGGCGGCGAACCCGAGCGGATCGGCCAGGTCGGCGGTCGTGGGCAGCAGGTCGGGGTGGGCCCAGGCGGAGTCCCTCGCCTCGGCGCCGCGCGCGGCGCGAGTCGCTGCCCACAGGTTCGCCGCGTCCCGGGTGCGCCGGGGCCGCAGTTCCAGACCGACCAGCGACTTGAGTGCCGACTCCGCGGGCCCGCCGGACGCGCGGCGCCGTCGCAGGGTCTCGGTGAGGGCGGCGGCCGCAGGCATTCGCGTCCCGGTGACCTGCGCGACGACCTCGTCCACCCAGCCCTCCACGAGGGCGAGCAGGGTCTCGAGGCGTTCGAGTACCTCTCGTTGCTCTTCGGTCAGCTGCGGCGCGAACAGCTCCCCGGCCAGGGCCTGACCGGCGTCCTCCAGCTGGCCGGCGGTCATCGCCGAACCGAGCTGGCCCTCGATCGCCTGCTCCAGCCCGTCGGGATCGATCGCGATGTCACGGGCGTAGTGCTCGACGAGGGCGAGCAGCTGCGGGCCCAGCCAGCCGACCGCGCCGAACAGGCGCTGCCGGGCGGTCTCGCGGATGGCAAGGAAGAGCAGGATGTCCGCGGGGTCGGCCTCCAGGCCGTCGGCAAACGCTGCGACGTTCGTGGGCAGCAGGGCCACCCGTGGCTCCTCGGTGAGTGGCAGGCCGATGTCGCCCGCGCTGACCACCGTGGTGGCGAGGCTGGCCAGCGACGCCCCGACCTGGGACGCGAACATGCCCGAGAGCGCCATGCGCATCATCGGCTCGACGGCGGCCGCCTCCGCCTGGCCCTCCACCAGCCCGCGCAAGGCAATACCCAGCTGGCTGACCACCGGACGCACCAGCTGTTGCCAGGTGGCGTAGGTCGAGTCCACCCACTCCGCGCGGGTCCAGGCCGTCGCGGGTGCGCTGAGCCGCGGGAACGAGATCTCCTCGTCCAGCCAGAGGTCCGCGAGCGCGACCGCGTCCCGCAGCCGGCTGAGGTCGGAGGGCGCCGGCGCCGGATCGGATCCCGCCGCAGCCGTCGCGCGCTGGATCACGTCCTTGGTGAAGCCCCAGTTCATGCCGCTGGCATCGGACTTTCCGAAGCTGGCCATCTGGGTGGTGAACGCGCCCATCATTCCCTGCATCCGACCGAGCAGCTGCTCCAGGTCGAGCCGGCCGTCCGGGCCCGGTGTGATGCCGAACTGGGCCAGGAAGCGCAGCAGTGCCTCCTCCTCGCCGTCCGGATCAGGGCGGCCAGGGTCGGCGGGGTCGGTCATCGCAGGCTCCTCACGTGATGTGTCCACCATTGTCCAACACCAGCCAAGCCGGAGGCGCGTGGGCAGGGTAGGGTCGAGGCTCGTAGGTGGGCGGACTGAGGCCGCAGAGAGGGCGCACGTGACCAAGCAGACGTGGACGGCGACGGTGTCGGCCGTGCTGTTCGTTGTGCTGGCCGCGATCATCGCGCTCGTCCCTGTGCCGTACGTGACCTGGTCGCCGGGGGAGACCCACGACCTGTTCGGGAAGGTCGACGGCAAGGACGTGATCACGGTCATGGGCGCGCCGACCTACCCGACGTCGGGCAGGGTGCTGATGACCACGGTCGCGGTGACCGCGCCGGGGAGCTCGCTGAGCCTGCCGGAGGCGTTCTTCGCCTACTGGCTGCCCGCCCGCGAGGTGCTGCCACGGGCAGCGGTGTACCGCGAGGGGGAGGACCCGACCGACATCAACCAGGGCGAGTCGCAGCTCATGACCGACTCGCAGTCCGAGGCTGTCGTTGCAGCGCTGCGGCAGTCCAGCATCCCCGTGACCAGCGGGCCGATGGTGGAGTCGGTGACGGCGTCCGGCCCCGCGAACGACATCCTCAAGCCCGGCGACCTGATCGTGAGCGTGACGGTCAAGAACCGCGAGACGGCCACGACGACCATCCCGGACGTGCAGAGGGCGATCAGCGACGCCGGCGTCGGCATCCCGGTGGACTTCGCGGTCCTTCGTGACGGCGTCAGCACGGTCGTCACCGTGACCACCCGCGCCACCACGGCGAACCCGGACAAGCCGGTCGTGGGCATCACGCTCACCACGGGCTACACCTACACGCCCAGCGTCACCTTCGCGGTGGATCCCGCGGTGGGCGGGTCCAGCGCGGGCCTGATGTTCGCCCTCGCCACCACGGACAAGCTCACCAGTGGTGACCTCGTCGCCGGTCGCGTGATCGCGGGTACCGGCACGATCGCCGCCGACGGCACGGTCGGGGCGATCGGCGGCGTCCAGGAGAAGATCGCCGGCGCGGTCCGCGACGGCGCCACGATCTTCCTGTTGCCGCGCAAGAACTGCGTCGACGTCGGCAAGCCGCCGGCCAGCATCCGGCTCGTGCCTGTGGACAGCCTCTCGGAGGCGGTGGATGCGCTGGACAAGCTGCGCGATCCCCAGGCGTCCAACTCGCTGGCGGGCTGCGGATGAGTGACGCCCTGGTCGCGGCCCTGCTGGAGGTCGAGCGGCACGTCGGACGGCTGGGCTGGGACCAGCCCGCCAGGCTCTTCGCCCTCGTGCCGACCGCGGAGCTGCTGGCCGCGGAGCCGAGCCTCGCCGAACACCTCTCGGGGGCGAACCCGGACGGGTACAGCTCGATCGAGCAGGAGGACTTCCACCCGGGTTCCGACCTGGCCGAGGGGCTGGCCCGGATCGCCTGGCCGCGGACGGTGGCCGGGTGCGCCCTCGCCCTGGAGCGCGCCTTCCTGCCCGCGGACGCAGAGGCCGATCTGCCCGACGATCCGCACGCCGCGGCTCGCCTGGTCGCCGAACACCCCCGGCGCCTGGACCTGAGGGTCGTCGTGGGCGTGACCAGGCAGGGCTCGAGCCATGGCGTGGCGCGCGTTCGGGGCGAGGACGGCGACCTGCTCTCGGGAGCCGAGCTCGTGCCCGCACTGGCTGCGGCACTGGCGCATACATTGGAGTGACCGGCGCGCCACCGCGCGGTCTGATGAGGAGTGAGCTGAGTGAACGTGTCGTCCCGGGTGTCGCGACGGGGTCCACTGGTCCCGACCATCCTGGTGCTGGCCGGCCTGGTCACCGCCTATGTGATCTTCTCAGAGCTGTGGACCACGAAGCTCTGGTTCGACTCGGTGGGCTACTCACAGGTGTTCAGCACCCAACTGCTCGCCCAGGTGCTGCTGTTCGCTGGCTTCTTCCTGGCCATGGCCTCGATCGTCGGCGGGAACATGTGGATCGCCTACCGGTTGCGCCCGCTGTCGCGGCGTACCGGCCAGAGCGCAATCCTTGACCGCTACCGCGACCTGCTGGAGGCGAACATCTGGCTGGCGATCCTGGTGCCCTCGGTCTTCCTTGGTCTGGTCTCCGGCGCGTCCGCGGTCAGCCAGTCGCTGCAGTACCTGGCCTGGTGGAACCGGGCGTCGTTCGGCACCGGGGATCCGTTCTTCGGGCTGGACGTCAGCTTCTACGTCTTCGAGTTCCCGATCTGGCAGGACGTGCTCTCGTTCCTGATGGGCGCGGTGTTCTTCGCGCTGCTCGCCGCGGTCGCCGTCCACTTCGCTGTGGGTGGGATCGCGTCCGGCCGGGGTGTCGCTTCGAGCCGGGGGGCACGGATCCACCTCTCCATCCTGGCCGGCCTGTTGCTGGTCGGGTACGGACTGCAGAACCTGCTCGACCGGTACGGCTTCCTGTTGCAGCAGGGCACGCTGTTCACGGGGCTGCAGTACACCGATGATCACTCCCGGTTGACCGCCAAGATCGTGATGGCGGTGATCGCGTTCCTGTGTGCGGGCGTGTTCTTCGCCAACGGATTCCTGAGGCGCTGGACGGTGCCGATCACGGCCCTGGTGCTGATGGTGGTGTCCGGACTGATCCTCGGCCTGATCTACCCGCTGGTGGTGCAGAGCTTCCAGGTGAAGCCCAACGAGCCGGTTCTGGAGGCGCCCTACATCACCAAGCACATCGAGGCGACCCGCAAGGCTTTCGACATCGACAAGGTGGAGATCGAGCCGTACACGGCCAAGACCACCGCCACGTCCGGTCAGCTGAAGGAGGACGCCGAGACGCTGCCCGGGATCCGGTTGATCGACCCCGCCGTGGTGGCGCCGACCTTCGAGAACCAGCAGCAGTTGCGCGGCTGGTACTCCTTCCCGACAACGCTGGACGTGGACCGCTACACCATCGACGGCACCGAGACCGACGCGGTCGTGGCGGCGCGGGAGATCAACTACGCCAACCTGCCGGATCAGGCCTGGAACAACCTGCACACCGTGTACACCCACGGCTACGGGCTGGTGGCGGCCTACGGCAACCAACGCAGCACCTCCGGCGACCCGGTCTGGATCGAGAAGAACCTGCCGCCCGAGGGCGTGCTTCCGGACTACGAGGGGCGTATCTATTTCGGCGAGAACACCTCGACGTTCGCGATCGTCGGACGCGAGTCGGACGAGCAGCCGATCGAGTTCGACACCCCCGACGGCGGCAACAACACCTACGCCGGCACCGGCGGCGTCCCGATGGGCGACTGGTTCACCCGGATCCTCTACGCCACCCACTTCATGGACCTGAACATCCTGCTGTCCGATCGGGTCAACGCCCAGTCGAAGATCCTCTACGACCGGACGCCGATCGAGCGGGTGGAGCAGGTGGCGCCGTGGCTGACCCTGGACTCGAACATCTACCCCGCCGTGGTCGACCACCGGTTGGTGTGGATCGTCGACGGCTACACCGTGACCCGTAACTACCCCGACAGCCAGGCGGTCAGCCTGCGGCAGGCGATCACCGATGCCGAGACGAACCCAGACCCCAGCACTGACCAGTCGATCAACTACATCCGGAACTCGGTGAAGGCCGTGGTGGACGCAACGAACGGCACGGTCGAGTTGTACGCCTGGGATCCGAGTGACCCGATCCTGCAGACTTACGACAAGGCGTTCCCCGGGGTGCTGAAGTCCGCCGACCAGATCAGCCCTGACCTGAAGGCGCACCTGCGCTACCCGTCAGACCTGTTCAAGGTGCAGCGGCAGATGCTGACCCGTTACCACATGACCGACACGAATGCCTGGTACCAGCAGTCGGACCTGTGGCAGGTGCCGGCGGATCCGGTCGGGACGATGCCGGGGCAGACCGACACGCCCAAGTCCGCGGCGGCCGAACCGCCGTACTACCTGTCGATCAAGTGGCCGAAGGACACCTCGCCGGTGTTCAGCCAGACGGCGGTCTTCGTGCCGTACGGCCGGCAGAACCTGGCGTCCTACCTGTCGGTGGTCGCGGAGGCGACGAGCCCCGACTACGGCCGGCTGAGAGTGCTGCGCATGTCGGACACCCAGCAGATCGCCGGGCCCAGCCAGACGGCCAACGCGATGACGACCGACCCGCAGTTCGCGACGCTGATGCGCTCCTACCTGAACCAGGGCTCGGCCAACGCGAAGTACGGCAACCTGCTCACGCTGCCGGTGGGTGGCGGTCTCCTCTACGTCATGCCGATCTACGTGATGCGGGAGGCGGGCAGTGGCTCCTACCCCGCACTGCAGTTCGTTGCGGTGCGCTTCGGCGATCATGTGGGCATCGCGGCAACCCTGCAGGAGGCGCTGGACCAGGTGTTCGCCGGCAACGCCGGCGCGAGCACTGGTGAGAGCGGGAACGGCACGACGACACCGCCGCCCACCCAGCCGACCCAGCCGACCCAGCCCGGAGGCACGACGGCCCCGAACCAGACCGCAGCGGTCGAGTCGATGAAGAAGGCCCAGGCTGCCTTCACCGCGGCCGACACCGCGCTGCGCAACGGCGACCTGGCCGAGTACCAGAAGCAGGTCGAGATTGCGAAGACCGAACTCGGCGACGCCCTGGCCAAGATGGGCGTCAAGTAGCTCAGAGCAACCAGTCGAACGCCCTCGCCACGAACGCCTTCGCCTGACGGGTGACGATCGGCCCGTGGGCGAGTACGACGGTCCGGAAGGGCCAGTCCAGGATCTTCCGCACGGCCTCTCGGGCGGCGCGCCGGTCGAAGAAGGTGAGCCGGATGTCGCGTGACACCCCGCCGTCCGGCGCCATCAGCCCGCCGAGCCGGAACACGGCGTTGCTGACCGGGTGCCCGGGGAGGAGCTCGTGCACCTGGATCACGTCCTCGACCAGCAGGGTGCGGCTCGGGGCGTGGTAGAAGACCGACTCGCGCAGCAGGGCGTCCCCGAGGACGACGTGCTCGAGGTCTGGCGTCCAGGCCTCGGGCAGCGGGTCGCCGAGAAGTCCGGTGAGCGGCAGGTCGCCGTCCTTGAGCGTGACCGGCGTGATCGGGCTCGACCAGAGTTCCGCGCGCGGAAAGAGGGTGTGCCAGCGGGCCAGGCGCCAGTAGTGCCGGGGTGTCGGTGAGACCAGGTACCGGACCGGGCCGAGCGCGGTGATCGCGGCCAGCACGGCGTAGGAGGTGGCGACGGGCGAGGAGATCCAGATCGCGCCGTCGCCGAGTCGGGCGATCGACATCCGGGTGTCGAAGGGGATTCCCAGGTCGCGCACGGTGGGGCCGTCCACGACGAACAGGTCTTCACCGAGCGACGTCAGCGTCCCCATGGGGACAGCCTAGGCCGCACGGGTGCGCTAGTGACCGCGCCGGCTCCACGCATAGACGGCGTTGATCAGGACGATTCCCATCCAGGCGACGAGGAACCCCGGGACTCCCGCGACGGTGCCCGCGATCGCGGTCAGGGGGATGGCGACGGCCATCGACACGATGGCCAGCACGAACACGGTGCGGTCGACGCGTTCCGCGGGGACCGGCAGCGGGGGAACCTGGTGCACGGGTGCGGGCACCGGCGGCTGCGGTAGCGGGGCGAGCCCGCGCGGAGGCTGGCTCGGCTGCGGAGCCTGCGGCTGCGTCCACAACTCCTCGTTGGTCGGCTCGCGGTAGTCGGCGCTGCTCATGGGTAGATCGTAGTCAGCCCCGGACGGCGAAGCAGTCCGGGGCGGATCCCGACCGGACCGGCTCGACTCACCAGGGAGGCCCGGCCGGGCGCGGGTCAGGCGCGGACCTCCACCAGCCACCCATCGGCGAGGAGCTGGTCGTGCAGCGAAGCGGCATCGCCGACGACGACGAGGGTGAGGCCGTCCGGCGGCAGCAACTCCATGATCGACTGGGTCGCCGATTCCGGCGTGACCAGGCCGATCGCCTCGAAGTTCGCGTTCACGAACTCGACATTCACCCCGTCGCGCACCAGGGCCGCGATCCGGTCGGTGATGCCCTGGGCGGTCGAGTAGCGCAGCGGAGCGACGCCCTTGGTGTAGTTCACGGCGTCGGTCACCTCGGCCTGCGTGATCGGTGCGCTGGTGAGGTCGAGCAGGTCCCGGGCCAGGGTCAGGGCCTCCGGCACCACCTCGGTGCGGAACGAACCCTGCATGCTGATCAGGCCACCTTCGCGCATCGGGGTGTTCACCAGGTGCGCCCCGTAGGTGAACCCCTTCTCCTCGCGGAGCACCCGGTTCAGCCGGCTCAGGAACGCCCCACCCAGCGCGTGGGTGGCCACCTGCACGTCCGCCCACCGGGGGTCGCCGCGGTCGATGCCGAAGCCGCCGAGCCGCACGTCCGCCTGGACGGCACCCGGACGGTCGATCAGCCAGCAGTGCGGCGTCCGCGAACCGGGCACTTCGTGGCTGGTGTAGCCCTCGGCAGGGCTCTCCCAGTCGCCGAACGCGGTCGCGGCCTGGGCGAACTCCTGTCCGGACAGCTCGCCGGAGATGATCAGCGTCGCGGCGTCCGGACGGTAGTAGCGCTCGTGGAACGAGAGGACGTCGTCGTGAGTGATCGCCGACACCGTGGCCTGGCTGCCCCCGACCATCCGGGACGCGCGGTATCGGCTCGGGATGCAGGCCGCCCGGAACTCCAGCGCCGAGCGGTGCGCGGAGTTCGCCAGCAGGTGCTCGATCTCGGCCAGGCGCAGCGTGCGGTGCCGGTCGACGTCGTCCGGGCGCAGCTCCGGCTCGCGCACCACCTCGGCCAGCAGGCCCAGCGCCTCGCCGAGACGGTCGGTCGGCACCTCCAGGGAGAGCTCGCTGCCCGAGTAGCCCGCGGACCCGCCCAGCACTGCTCCGATGTCCTCCAGTGCCTCCGCGAACGAGGGCCCCGGGTGTGCGGCGGTGCCCTCGTCCAGGCACCGCTGCGCGATCGTGGCGACGCCCTCGACGTCGACCGGCTCGGCGTTGAGCGGGGCGTCCAGGATTAGCGAGACGGCCGCAACGTGCTGACCCTCGCGATCGCACGCCATCAGCTGCATGCCGTTGTCCAGCCACAGCCGCGTCGGGTCAGGGAAGCGCCAGCGCTGCGGCGCCTTCACCTCGGGACGCTGGTCACTGCGCCGCATCGACGGCCTCCTGCCGGTAGTCGAGCTGGGCCCGTTGGCCGGGCTCAAGGAACGCGCTGCACGCCTCAGCCACCTGGTCGAGCGTGAGGCGCTCGACCTCCTCCAGTTTGCGGTTCACCCGGTCCGGGTCGTCGTGCAGCGTTGCGTAGGCGCCGATCAGGTCGGCGCGGGAGTCGAACCGGGCCAGTTCGGTGAGCCACTCGCGCGCGAACTGGGCCTTCGCACGGTCCAGCTCGGCCTGCGTCGGTCCGGCGTCCGCGAGCCGTTCGATCTGGACCAGGGCGGCGCGGTGGGCCGCGTCGATGTCCTGCCCAGGCAGGGCCCGCACGTTGACGACGCCGAACGAGGTACCACCGATCAGCGGCATCGCGGACGCTCCGACGCCCGCTGCCACCCGCTGGCTGCGGACCAGTTCCCGGTGCAGTCGCGACGTCTGCCCGCCGCCCAGCACGGACAGTGCGAGTTCGCAGGCGTCGAACCCCCAGGTGTCCCGCGCCGGCAGTCGCCATGCGTAATAGGTGGCCGCGGCGGGGACGCGTCCGGTCACCTCTCGGGTGGTGACCCCGGTGAGCGGTGCCAGCGCGACGGCCGCCGGCCGGACCCGGCGGTTCCACGAGGGCAGGTGGCCGAAGTAGCGCTCGGCCCGCTTGAAGGCATCCTTCGCGGTGATGTCGCCGACGATGGTGAGCACCGCGTTGTCGGGACGGTAGTGGTTGCGGAAGAAGGTCGCCGCGCCCTCGACCGTGGCGCCGTCGATGTCGGCCATGGAGCCGATCGTCGTGTGCCCGTACGGGTGGTCGGGACCGAAGACCAGCTCGACCAGCTGCGGCATCGCGTCCCCGTAGGGCACGTTGTCGTAGCGCTGTCGCTTCTCCTCCTTGACCACTTCCCGCTGGGTCTCGACGCTGGCGTCGTCCAGGTGGTCGGGCAGGGTGGCGAGCCGGTCGGCCTCCATCCACAGGGCGAGGTCGAGAGCGCCCACCGGCAGTGTCTCGAAGTAGTTGGTGCGGTCGAACCACGTGGTCGCGTTCACCGAGCCGCCGAGCGCCTGCAGCGCGTTCAGGTGCTCACCGCTGCCGACGTGCGCCGACCCGGAGAACATCAGGTGCTCGAACAGGTGCGCCCAGCCGAACTCGCCGGGACGCTCGTCCCGCGAGCCCACGTCGTACCAGAGGTTCACGGCCGCCAGCGGGACGCTGTGGTCGGGACTCACCACCACGCGGAGCCCGTTGCCCAGGGTGCGCTGGTGGATCGGGTAGTTCAGTCGATAGGGCACTTGCCCATCTCACCACATCGGCCGCCGGGGGACGCCATCGGTGGCGCGCACCGGACACGACGGTCGAAATCCGGACTGAGGCGGGGCGACCCCGCGGCGCCGGACGCGCGCCCACCTACCCGGCGGACTCCGGCAGTGGCGGCAGCTCGCCGGTCCGCTCGTAGTCGGTGAGCATGCCGATCCGCCGGGCATGCCGCTCGGCACCGCTGAAGCCCGTGGTGAGGAAGATCTCCACGAACCGGGTCATGTCGTCCAGCGGGTGCATCCGTCCGCCGACCGCGACAACGTTCGCGTCGTTGTGCTCGCGAGCCAGTCGCGCGGTCTCCTCCGACCATGCCAATGCCGCGCGGACGCCCTCGACCTTGTTCGCGGCGATCTGCTCGCCATTGCCCGACCCGCCGATCACCACCCCCAGCGCCTCGACGCCGGCGGACTGGTCGGCCACCACGCCCTGCGCCGCGCTCAGGCAGAACACGGGATAGTCGTCCTCGGGGTCGTAGCTGAACGGGCCGTGGTCGACCGGCTCGTAGCCGTGCGTGGTGAGCCAGGCGATCAGGTGGTCCTTCAGGTCGAGCCCGGCATGGTCGCAACCCAGATGTACGCGCATGTCGTCAGTGTTCCACGCGTACGTCATATGCTCGCCAGCGAGAGGACGGAGGCCCGAGGATGAGCGTGCTGGCGGAGCAACTGGAGAACGAGGAGCGGGAACTGCGGTTCGACGACTTCACCCTCGACGATGCCTGGCTGCTGGGCAGCCGGATGCGCCAGGCCGCCGCGGAGGAGGAGCTGCCGATCGCGATCGGGATCGTGCTGGGCCAGCAGCGGGTCTTCCACGCTGCCCTGCCCGGCTCCAGCTCCGACAACGACGACTGGCTCGCCCGCAAGACCCGGGTGGCACTGCGCTACGGGCAGGCGTCGCTGGCGGTGGGGGAGAGCTTCCGCAACGGCGGCAAGGACTTCGACACCGACTCGCGACTGGACACGAGCCTGTTCGCCGCCCACGGCGGAGTGGTGCCGATCCGGCTGAGGGGCGGCACGGTGATCGGCGCGGTCGGCGTATCCGGGCTGCCCCAGCTGGACGACCACGCCTTCGTCGTGCAGCAGCTGCGCGAGTACCTCGCCACCCTCGGCTAGCGTCTACTTCGGCGGCAGCGTTCGCACGAACGCCAGCCCCCGCTCGAGCCAGCGCTGCAGGTCGTCACCGTCGACCGCCTCCGGCTCGAGGTGCAGCCAGCCGGCCGGCTCGCGTCCGTTCATCAGGAAGGGGCGCACCCTCTCGCCGTCCACCAGTCCGGCGGCCTCGGCCGGGTCGAGTCGCAGCATCAGGCCGCCACTCCTGCTGGCCGCCGCCACCATGTGCCCGTCGACCATGAACCCCAGCCCGCCGAACATGCGCTTCTCGGTCACACCCTCGGTGAACGAAAGGCCCGCCCTGATCCGCCCGGCCAGCTCCTCGTCGTAGCTCATGTCGGCCAGTATCCCGACCACCTCCGACATCCGCCACGGCCGCTGAGACGATCGCTGGACAGCACCCGCGAGGCGGGCGTTGGCTGGCCCGGTGAGCACGAACAACCCGCGCTATGTGCACGGCTACTCCGCGAGCGTGATCGACTCGCACTCCCACCGCACGGCCGAGAACTCGGCCGCCTACCTGCTGCCGTTCCTGCGACCGGGCCTGACGGTGCTCGACCTCGGCTGCGGCGCGGGCACGATCACCACCGGTCTCGCGGCCCGCGTCGCGCCCGGGCGGGTGGCTGCGATCGACATCGAGCCGGGCGTCCTCGAGGTCGCCCGCACCAACGCCGGACGGTCCGGGATCGACACGATCGACTTCCGGGTCGGGGACGTGTACCGACTCGACCTGCCGGACGACAGCGTGGACGTGGCCCACGCCCACCAGGTGCTGCAGCATCTCGACGACCCCGTGGCCGCGCTGCGCGAGCTGGCGCGGGTGGTGCGCCCCGGCGGGGTGATCGCGGTGCGCGACGGTGACTACGGCGCGTTCACCTGGTACCCCGAGCACGCCGGGCTGACCGAGTGGCGCGACCTCTACCGAGCCGTCGCCCGCCGTTCGGGCGGCGAGCCGGACGCGGGCAGGCACCTGGTCGCGTGGGCCCGCGCCGCGGGCCTGGACGACCTCACGGCGACCAGTTCAACCTGGACCTACACCCGGGGCGACGGCGCCGAGTGGTGGGCGCGCACGTGGTCGGAACGGGTGCTGTCGTCCGCCTTCGCCGGCCACGCCGTGGAGTCGGGCCTCGCCACGCAGGTCGACCTGGAGCGTCTCAGCCGGGCCTGGCTCGAGTGGGCCGCGCACCCGGACGCGTGGTTCATGGTCCCGCACGGCGAGGTGCTGGCGACGGTGGCTACCTGAGGGTCCGGGGGAAGGCCGCCGGGGCAGGTGGGTCAGAAGCTGCCGTGCGACCACACCGCACCACTGGGGCCGACCAGCTCGACACCGGCCGGAGCGTCCCCGGTGATCGGCACGAGCCACGATCCTGAGGCATGCCCCGTGCCGTAGTCGTCGGAGAGCGTCCACGAGCCACCGCTGGTGCGGCTGCCGTCCGCTCCGACGAGCAGGCACTCGTAGGTGATCCCCGGCTTGCCGGAGGTGACGTTGAGCACCAGGTAACTGCGTCCGGACAGGGTGGCCAGGCCGGCCGAGCCGATCGCCGTGCCGTCCGCGGTGAGCAAGGGGGTCGCGACCGGGGCGTGGCTGGTCGACGCCGGCGGGCGTTCGAGCCAGGCCGTCGCGGCGAGGGTGCCGCCGACACCGGCGAGCAGGCCGACCAGGACGGCCGCGGCGACCAGCAGGCGCGAGGCCAGGCGTGGACGGACGGAAGGGGCAGCCTCACCGGCCATGGCGTCGAGGACCCGGCCGGAGAAGCCGGCGGGCGGGGCGATGGCGGGGCTCGCCGCGAGGGTCTGCTGGACGCCGTCGGACAGGTCGGCATACTCGTCACGGCAGGTCGCGCAGGACGCGAGGTGCGCGACCAGGCGCTCCTCGTCGCCGGGCTCGGTCTGCGCGAGGGCGAGCGCGACCAGCTCGTCGGGTTCCGGGTGCCACTCAGTCACGTTCCGCCTCCAGTGCCAGTCGCATTCTGCGCAGTCCCGACCGGATTCTCGTCTTGGCCGTGCCGAGCGGGATCCCCTCGTACTCCGCGACCTCGGCCGCGGTGCGTCCACCGATCACGGCAAGGACGACCGCGCGGGCCTGCTCGATGGGCAGTTCGGCGAGCCGTTCGGCGGCGGCCAGCGACTCGACCCGGCCGCCGGTGCCGTCCGGGGGATTGCCGTGCAGGGTCGTCGCGATCATCAGTTCGAGCTCGCCGGCCTCCACCGGGGCTGCGCGCCGTGCCCGCACCGCATCGATCGACAGGTTCCGGGTGATCGTGAGCAGCCAGGTCAGCACCGAGCCGCGCCGGGAGTCGTAGCTGGTCGCGGCGCGCCACGCCCGCAGGAAGGCCTCCTGGGCGACGTCCTCGGCGAGCGCGCGGTCCCGGGTGATCGAGACGGCCAGGCCGAATACAGGGCCCTGGAACCGGCGGACGAACGCCGCCGCGGCGGCATCGTCGTTCACCGCAAGCGCGTGCACGAGCGCCGCATCGGGCGCCCGGTCGGCGAGGGAGAACACGCTCACACCAGGAGTTACGGACGAACGGCCCCAACGGATTGCGCCGCGCTGCAATCCGAATCGGAATCCCGCCCGTATCACTTGCAAGACCACCCGACCTGAGGAGGACCCCATGCTCGCACGATCCCGTCTCGCCCTGCTCGCCGCACCCGCTGCCTGCGCTGTTCTGCTGAGCGGCTGTACCCAGTCCGCCGCGCCGGCGGCGCCGGGCGGGGCGGCATCCGCACCGGCGAGCACGTCCGCACCGGCAAGCACGTCCGCACCGGCAAGCACGTCCGCTCCCGCGGCGGCGGATGCCACCACGCTCGCCCTCGCCATGGCCAACAGCAGCCTCGGCCAGATCCTGGTCGACGGCAAGGGCATGACCCTGTACATGTTCACCAAGGACAGCGCGAACACGAGCGCCTGCACCGCCCAGTGTCTGGTCGCGTGGCCCCCGCTGCTCGGCACGCCGACCGCAGGCAGCGGAGTGGACGACTCCAAGCTCGGCTCGTTCCAGCGCACGGACGGTTCCACGCAGGCCACCTACAACGGCTGGCCGCTGTACTACTGGAAGGCCGACACGAAGCCCGGTGACGTGCTGGGGCAGGACGTGAACCAGGTCTGGTTCGTGCTGAACCGCGACGGCGATCCGGTGAAGAAGTAGCCGTGGACGTCCTCGGCCTGCCCCTGCACCCGCTGGTCGTGCACGCGGCAGTGGTGCTGGTCCCGCTGGCCGCGCTCGGCGCTCTCGTCGTCCTGGCCTGGGCGCGGGCGCGGGACCGGTACGGCTGGCTCGTGGTGGCCTTCGCCGTGGCGGGCGCCGGCGCGGCCGTGGTCGCCCGGCTGTCGGGCGAGGCCCTGGCCGCGGGCCTGGGCGGCGGCGGAGCGGCGGTCGCCGCGCACCGGGCCTGGGGTGAGCTCGCCCCCTATCCCGCGGTGGCGCTGGCGCTGTTGCTGCCTGCGGCGTTGCTGCTGCGCGAGCGCTCGGCGGGTCTGCGGTGGACGTCGGCCGCGCTGGCAGGTCTCAGCGCCGTCGCCGCGCTCGTGCTCGTGGTGCTGACCGGCCACAGCGGGGCCACGGCCGTCTGGAGCGGGGTCTGACCCCTTCGACGGGCTCAGGCCGATCGGCCGAGGAATGCGGCCAGGCCTTCGAGCGCGCGGTCGACGTCCTCGTCGGTGCTGTACGGAGCCAGGCCGAGCCGCAGGCCGTGCTCGTCGGGCAGCGCCAGCCGCCGGAAGGTCTCGTACGCGTAGAACGAACCGGCCGGGGCCAGGACGCCGCGTGTGGCGAGGAACTGGTAGGCGTCCCAGGTGCGCCGGCCGGGCAGGCTGAGCAACAGCGTCGGGGTGCGCTCGCCGGCACGCGAGTGCACGACCACGGCATCGCCGAGGGCGTGGAGGCCGTCCTCGAGCCGGCCACGCAGGCGGAGCTCGTGAGCGTCGATCGCAGCGAAAGACGCCTCCAGCCGCTGCCGGCGGGTGCCTTCGGTGCCGCCGATGCCGGCCAGGAAGTCCACGGCAGCGGTGACCCCGGCGAGCTGCTCGTAGGGCAGCGTGCCCAGTTCGAAGCGCTCCGGCACCGCGTCGGTCGACGGCAGCAGCTTGTCCGGGTGCACGGTTCCCAGCAGGTCCGGGGACGCGGCGAGCACGCCGCAGTGCGGACCGAGGAACTTGTACGGCGAGCAGACGAAGAAGTCAGCGCCCAGTCGCGGTACGTCCACGAACTCGTGGGCGGCGTAGTGCACGCCGTCCACCCAGAGCAGCGCGCCGACGGCGTGGGCCGCCTCCGCGATCGCGGGCAGGTCGGGCCGGGTACCGATCAGGTTGGACGCGGCCGTGATCGCGACCAGGCGGGTGCCCGGGATGATCGCGGCGGCGACGCTCTCTGCGTCCACCTCACCGGTGGCGGGGTCGAAGTCGATCCAGCGAACGACGGCGCCCACCGCGTCCGCCGCCTGCAGCCACGGGCGAACGTTGGCGTCGTGGTCGAGCCGGCTCACCACGACGCCGTCGCCGCGCGTCCACTGCTTCGCGAGCGCGCGGGAGAAGTCGTAGGTGAGCTGGGTGGCGCTGCGGCCGTGCACGATCCCGGACGCCGTGACGCCGAGCAGGTCGGAACCCGCGGCCCGGAAGCCGCTGACGGCGGCGTCAGCGTTCGCCTCGGAGGCACCGGTGCTGCCGCGGTTGGAGAGCGGGCCGCTGATCGTGGCCGCGATCGCGGCAGCCACCTCGCGTGGGGTCTGGGTTCCGCCCGGCCCGTCGAAGTGGGCCGTCCCGAACGCGAGGGACGGGAAGTGGGTGCGCAATTCAGCCACGTCGTAGGGCACGGGATCTCCAGGTCAGGACGGCAACGGGGACTCTATCGCCTGGTGGCGTGCGGAATGCGGGTGTCCGGAACGGCTGCGGGCGTCCGGGGACGGGGTGATGATGGGGGAATGCGGGATGTGGTGACCCTGGCTGCGGAGGCGTTGGCGGATGCCGGGGCATGGCTCGAACCGGGCCTGTCCGGTGCCGAGCTCTCCGCCGTGCAGGCGAAGTGGGGGATCGTGTTCTGCGCCGACCACGCCGCGCTGCTCAGCATCGGCGTGCCGGTGGGTGACGGGTGGCTCGACTGGCGTCACGACCCGGACGAGAAGGTGCGGGAGCGGCTTCGGGCCCCGGTGGACGGGTTGTTGTTTGATGTCACCCACAACGAGTTCTGGCCGGCGTCGTGGGGGGAGCGTCCCGCCGACGGCGAAGCGGCGACCGAACGCGCGGCGACCGTGCTCGCCGGCTGGCCGCGGCTGCTGCCGCTGTTCGGCCACCGGTATCTGCCGGCCGGTCCGTACCCCACGCCGAGCCCGGTGCTCTCGGTGGTGCAGAGCGACGTGATCTGGTACGGCTCGGACCTGCTCGAATGGGTACAGCGGGAGTTCCTGGGTGTGCCGTTGCCCGGGCACACCGCGCGTCCCGACATCGCGAACTGGTCGTGGCTCGCCGACGGCTATGACGACTACGACCTCTGATCCGCGACCGCTGTCTGCTGCGTCCCGGCCGCTGCCATCGCCTGCTCGACCACGGGATCTCGTCCCGGAATCGACTCGATGAGCTCCGCCAGCGCCTCGACCCCTCCGGTGCAGTAGGCGACCCATTCGCGTCCCGAGCCCTTCGCCAGGTGCCGGGCGAGGTCGGCCTGCCAGCGCTGGTGCGCGTCCTGGAGGGTCGCGCCCGGCTCGGCGCCGCGCCCGATTTGCCGCTGCGCGCCGCGCAGGGCGGCCCAGCGTCCCTCGGCACGCTTCACCGCGGCCACGGAACGGTTGTGCCGGTCTGACGCGCAGACCGGCGCCCCGGCGTCGGCACCCTGAAGGTCGGCCGCGGCGTGCGCGACCAGGGCGTCCAGGAGCTCGAGTGGGGTCGGGGTCATCGGCCCCGGTCGGCCGGCACGGCACAGGCGATCTCGCCGTTGAGGCGGCGGTGCAGTGCGTAGCCCAGCAGGAGCATCCCGGCGGCGGCGAGCCACGGCTGGATCGGGGCGAACCACCGCAGCGCGCCGGTGTAGCCCAGCGCGAGCAGGGCGAGCTTGTTGCAGACCGGGCACCCGACCGCGAGGTAGCTGAGGATGCCGCCGGCGAGACCTGCCTTCGCGGCCGTGGTCCGTTCCGCAGCGGGCAATCGGACGTAGGTGGCGCCGAGCAGCCCGGCGAGCACCGCCGTCACGGCCAGCACCGGCCAGGCCCACCAGGTCGGTGTCACGTCGCGGCCGAACACCGGGTTGGGGATCAGGACGGTGGGTAGCCCGATCACCGCTACCGTGCCGGCTGCGCCGAGCACCGCCGCGGCCCAGCGGCGAGCCGGCCAGGTGCGCAGTGTTGCCCAACCGGCAAGGCGGCTGGGGCCTGCGATCTGTGACATGGACACCTCCTGCGGCTAGGATAGCAAATACCCCCGGGGGTATGAACGAGAGCGGAAGGACACTGATGAACGACGCGGCACCGCAGCTGACGATGGACCAGGCGCGCTGGATGGTGGCCGGTGGCTGCCAGTTGCTCGACGTGCGCGAGCCCTACGAGTGGGAGGCCGGTCACGCCCCGCAGGCGACCCACATTCCGATGGGACAACTCGCGTCCACCTGGTTGCCGCGATGGACGAAGCGCCGCGTGATCGTGCTGTGCCGCAGTGGCAGCCGCGCCGCGGATGCCGTCCGGATCCTGCGCAGTCGCGGCGTCGAGGCGTTCGCTGTCAGCGGCGGCATGAATGCCTGGCGCGAAGCCGGTGGGCCGGTGGTCTCCAGCGGGGGAGCGCCGGGCCTGGTCGCCTGAGCCCGTCGAGACCGTGGCCCGAGTCGGGGACGGTTCCGATCTCGGTCCACTTTCGACTGGTGGCCCTAGCTGGGGACGGTTCCGATCTCGGTCCACTTTCGACTGGTGGAACTCGTCGGGACGGTGGACCAGTTTCGGAACCGTCCCCAACTCGGGCCAGTGGTCAGTCCTCGGGATCGACGTAGGCGGGTTCGACCGCCTTCCTGGTCAGCGTGGCCGCGTAGTCGGGCACTTCGTGCTGCAGCGAACGTGCGGTCCGCTGGTAGCCGGTCGAGGGCGGACGCTCGGGCAGCACGATCTCCAGGTGCGGCACGTGCTCGTAGGGGATGGACGAGAGCAGGTGGGCGATCATGTTCAGCCGGGCCCGCTTCTTGTCTTCTGCCTCGACGACGTTCCAGCGAGCCTCGGGGATGTCGGTGTGCACGAACATCTCGTCCTTGGCCCGGGAATAGGCCTCCCAGCGGGTCAGTGACTCCAGGTCGGTGGGGGAGAGCTTCCAGCGGCGCATCGGGTCGGTCAGACGAGACCGGAACCGCTTCTGCTGCTGCCGGTCGGAGACGGAGAACCAGTACTTGCGCAGGATGATCCCGTCCTCGATCAACGCCCGCTCGAACGTCGGGCACTGGCGCAGGAACCGCTGGTGCTCATCGGGCGTGCAGTAGCCCATCACCCGTTCGACGCCGCCGCGGTTGTACCAGGAGCGGTCGAACAGCCGGATCTCCCCGGCGGCGGGCAGGTGCGCGATGTAACGCTGGAAGTACCACTGCGTCCGCTCGCGCTCGGTGGGCGCCGGCAGGGCGACGATCTGGGCCACGCGGGGGTTCAGGTACTCGGTGATGCGCTTGATCGCGCCGCCCTTGCCGGCGGCATCGCGCCCCTCGAAGACGATCACGATCCGGGCACCGGTGGCCTTCACCCACTCCTGCAACTCCACCAGTTCGGCCTGGAGCCGGAGCAGTTCGGCCTCGTACACGTCGTTGCGCAGCTTGGGCAGCTTGGGCGGCTTCTCGATCATGCGCCAATCCTGCTCCTGCCCGCTCCGCTGCGGGGGTACTTCGGTTGAGAGGGGTACGGAAAGGGATTGTTGCAGAGGCGCAGGTGTGATGGGCTGGCGGCATGTTCGGAGCTGTGATTCATGCCCCCGGCGACGTTCGCTACGAGCAGCGTCCCGATCCCGAGATCGTCGAACCGACGGACGCCGTGGTGCGCACCGTGGCCGCGTGTGTCTGCGGTTCGGACCTGTGGCGCTACCGCGGGCTCGCGCCGGTGCCGCGGCCCGTGCCGATCGGCCACGAGTTCTGCGGCGTGGTGGAGTCGGTCGGCGACGCGGTGACCGTGGTGAAGCCGGGAGACTTCGTCGTGGGCGGCTTCAATCCCTCCGACAACGTGTGTCCGGTGTGCCGCAAGGGGGCGACGGCGAACTGCATCAACGGTGACCATTACGCCGGATGCCAGGCGGAGAAGATCCGCGTCCCGCAGGCCGAGGGTACCCTGGTCGCCACGCCCGGGATGCCGGACGACGACCTGATCCCCAGCCTGCTCGCGCTCTCGGACGTCATGTGCACCGGCTGGCACGCCGCCGTCTCGGCAGGCGTGGGCCCGGACACCACCGTGGCTGTGGTCGGCGACGGAGCCGTCGGGCTGTGCGCGGTGCTCGCCGCCGTGCAGCTGGGCGCGCCCACCGTGATCGCGATGAGCCGCCACGAGTCCCGCCAGCAGCTGGCCCGCGAGTTCGGTGCCACCCACGTCGTCGCCGAGCGTGACGACGCGGGCATCGCTGCGATCAGGGAGCTGACGAACGGGATTGGCGCGGACTGCGTGCTGGAGTGCGTCGGAACCGAGCAGGCCCGGTTGCAGGCGACCGGCTGCGTCCGCGACGGCGGGAACATCGGCATGGTCGGGCTTCCGCACGGCGACCTGCCGATGATCGACCTGTTCTGGCGCAACGTCGGCGTGAAGGGTGGGCCGGCGCACTGCCGGACGTACCTGCCGGACCTGATGGAGAAGGTGCTCGCCCGCACGATCAACCCGGGTCTGGTCTTCGACCTGGAGCTGCCGCTGGCCGAGATCGGCGAGGCGTATGCCGCGATGGACGAGCGTAGGGCGATCAAGTCGCTGGTGCGTCCCTGAGGGTCGACCGCGGGCCCCGCGAGCGGACGGCGTAGCGGAGAAGGACTGCGCCGTTGCCGAAACGTCGCTGATCCCGCAGCTCGAGATCGAACCGCACACCCCGGGGCAGCGCGGGCTTGCCGCCGCCGAGGACGACCGGGCACAGCAGGAGCACGCACTCGTCAACCAGGCCGTGCCGGAACGCCTTGGCAGCGATCTCGGCACCGCCGATGCTCAGGTCGGAGCGGGAGGTCTGCGTGAGTCGGCGAACCGCTTCGGGCTCAAACCGGGGTTCGAGTCTGGTGCGCGGTGGACACCTCGGTGAGCGAGGACGAGTAGACGATCTTGTCGGTGTCACGCCAGATTCCGGCGAACTCGCGGACCACCTCGGGTTCGTCAGCCAGCCAGTCGTCGCTCTCCCACACCCGCATCGTTTCGTACATGCGTCGCCCGTAGAACGCGTGCACCTCCTCGTCGGGCACGGACCAGTCCAGGGAACCGGCCTCGTCCTCGAGATAGCCGTCGAGCGAGACGTTCGCCGCGTAGACCAGGCTGCCCATGAAGCCTCCCCGCTGGGTCGAGGGCTCCAGCCTGCACGGCCCCGCCCACACCGGCAATACCGGAGACTGCGACCCCGGCTCTGCCGCCGGGTGTGCGGACCGTTCTACGGTGTGCGGGGAGGTGATGGTGTTGGCGCGAGCGGAAGCCGGACCCGGGTGGCCCTCCCTCCTGCGGGTCGGAGTCGGGGTGCCGTTCGGGCTCGGCGTCGTCGGCATTCTGAGCATGGTGGCCAACGCCTCCGCTGCTGCGCAGGAACGAGAAGACCCGCTCCTGCGCAGATCCGCATGCATTGACGCACGGACATTCCGCACGGCGCGACCGTCGTCCACGGGCCCGATGTTCGCGCCGCTATCCGCCTCTCCGCGCCCGTGTGAGTCTCTGGATTGTCAGTCCGACGATCAGCCAGACCGGCGTCACTGTGATGAGGAATGGTCGGATGGTGTCGCTCGCAGAGTGCGAGTTGTGGTCGGATATCCAGAACATGAAGACCGTCGCCGCGGCGGTGGCCTTCGCCGCCCGGTGGCGCCGTCGAAGAGCGAGACCTACGAAGGCGAGGCTGACAACCGCCGCGATAGTCAGCACGTCGTTGTGAAGGCTCGCTGCGATGTGGTCGTTGTCCATCCCTTCCACGCCACGGATCCTGAGGTTGCCAAGCCCGTTGTTGAACCACGCGTCGGCGAGAGCCACGGGACGGGGATCACCACCAGGATCAGCGGCGGAAGCCAGGTACGCCGCGGGGCGCGTCGAGTCAGGCCTGAGGCCCGTTTCGAGGGGGAGATCCTCGCGGCATGCGTGCGTGGCCAGGGGTCGCGCTGTTGCGCAGGAGTTGCGCAGACACCAGAAACCCGTTCCTGACTTCGGTATAACACCTAGTCAGGAACGGGTTTCCGTTCGTAGCGGGGACAGGATTTGAACCTGTGACCTCTGGGTTATGAGCCCAGCGAGCTACCGAGCTGCTCCACCCCGCGTCGCCTTGTACAGCTTAGGTGAGACTCGCGAGGGACTCAAATCCTGCCCTTCTGCCGCTCCACCGGTCCGTCTCCATCGCACGCCGATTCGAGCGGGGGCGGTCCGACCGAGACCGGGGCGTTCGACCGGACGGGAAGTCGGGGATCGTCCCTCCGCTAGACTCTTTGCGCTCCTCGCGTCGCGGGGAACCGACCACGTGTGGAGGGCATATGACCTACGCCGCTTCGTCCCGGCGTCCCCGCTCTTGGTCGATCAGGACTCTCTCGGTTCTGCTCGGCCTCGCACTGGCGCTGGGCCTGGCTGCGTGTACGCCGGGAACGTCCTCACCGACCGGAAGTGGCAGCCAGCCGCAAGCCGAGCGGACCCTGGCCGTCGGAGCGACGCTCGAGCCGGCATCGATGGACCCGTGGCACAACCCGGCAGCATCCATCCCGCAGGTGCTCCTCTACAACGTGTACGAGACGCTGGTGAAGGTCGACTCCGCCGGCGAGATCAAGTCGTTGCTCGCCCAGCGGTGGGAGATCAGTCCGGACCGTCTCACCTACACCTTCCACCTGAATCCGGCGGCGAAGTTCGCCTCCGGCAACCCGGTGGACGCGGCAGCCGTGGTCGCCAACATCGACCGGCTGAAGTCGGACGCGTCGCTCACGCCGACGCTGAAGGCCCAGCTCGCCGTCGTGTCCGGGGCGACTGTCATCGACTCCCACCAGGTCGAGATCACGCTGCTGCACCCCTCGCTGATGTGGCTCTACGACATGTCCTCGACGCTCGGCATGATGCTCGACCCCAGCTACACCGGCGACCTGAGCACGACCAGTGCCGGCTCGGGGCCCTACCAGGTGAAGTCCCATATCCAGGGCGACAGCGTGGTGCTTGACGACAACACCAACTACTGGGGCAACCCCGCCCGCTTCGACGAGGTGACCTTCCGCTACTTCAGCGATCCGAACGCGATGAACGCTGCGATGCTCAGCGGTGACCTCGACGTCATCTCGAACCTGCAGGCTCCGGACGCCCTGCCGCAGTTCGCCGACACCAGCCAGTACACGACGATCACGGGCACAACCAACGGCGAGGTCGTGCTCGGCCTGAACAACTCCAGCAAGGCGCTGTCCAAGCTCGAGGTGCGGCAGGCGCTCACCATGGCGATCAACCGCAAGGACCTGCTGGACACCGTGTGGGCCGGCCAGGGCACGCTGATCGGCACCATGAGCGTGCCCACCGACCCGTGGTACGAGGACCTCTCCGGGCTCTACCCGTACGACCCGGACAAGGCCAAGGCCATGCTGAAGGACGCGGGCTACGGCAACGGCCTGACCCTTCGACTGCGCGTCCCCGAGATCCCGTACGCGGTGAAGTCCGCCCAGTTCGTGGCCAGCCAGCTGCGGGACATCGGGGTGAAGGTGACCACGGAGGAACTCGACTTCACCCGCTGGCTCGACGAGGTGTTCACCAAGGGCGACTACGACATGACGATCGTTGCGCACGTGGAGGCCCGCGACCTCGGCAAGTTCGCCGACAAGACCTACTACTGGCGTTACGGGGATGCCAAGTACGCCTCGATGTACCACGCCGCCGACCAGGCGACCAACGAGGAAGAGGGCGTCGAGGGGATGAAGGCTGCGGCCCACTACCTGGCCGAGCAGTGCGCGGCGATCTGGCTGTTCGCGCTGCCCAACCTGGTGATCACCAAGGCCACCGTCACCGGCATCCCCCAGAACGCCACGACCCTCAGCTTCGACCTCACCACCATCACCAACCGGTAGGCAGGATCGGCGCAGCAATGAACCTCGCCCTGCGGGTGGGCCGGCGACTGGGGGTGTTCGTCGTCAGCCTGCTGGGGGCGTCCCTGCTGATCTTCCTCGTCACCCACGCCCTGCCGGGCGACGTCGCGCAAGTGCTGCTCGGCACGGACGCGACCCCTGAGGCTCTCGCTCAGCTTCGCGCCCAGCTCGGGCTGGACCGTCCGCTACCCGTCCAGTACCTCGAGTGGATCGGCGGCATGCTCACCGGCGACTTCGGCCACTCGCACCTGAACGGCCAGTCCGTGCTGGCCCTGCTCGCCCCGCGGATCGCGGTCACCTTGTGGCTGGTGCTGTTCGGACTGGTCGGTTCGCTGCTGATCGCGCTGCCGGCCGGCATGGTGGCCGCCCTGAAGCGGCGCTCGTGGCCGGGGTTCACGATCAGCGCAGCCGCCCAGGTCGGCATGGCGATCCCGGTGTTCTGGGGCGGCATCCTGCTCGTGCTGGTGTTCTCCGTCTGGTTGCGCTGGCTGCCGGCGAACGGCTACGTCCCCCTGCTGACGAATCCGGGCCAGTGGGCGTCCCACCTGGTGCTCCCTGCGATCACCCTCGCCGCGGTGCAGGCCGCGGTCCTGATCCGCTACGTCCGCTCGGCGTTCCTCGAAGTCCTGGACGAGGACTACTACCGCACCGCCCGCTCGATCGGGTGGACGCCCATGCGCGCGCTCCTGCGCCACGGCGTCCGCAACGCTGCGATCTCCCTGGTCACCGTGCTTGGACTGCAACTGTCCAGCGTTCTGGTGGGTGCAATCGTGGTCGAGTCGGTGTTCACCCTCCCTGGACTGGGCAGCCTGCTGCTCATGTCGGTCGACCGTCGGGACCTCGTCGTCGTGCAGGGCACGGTGATGTTCCTGGTGCTCGCCGTGCTGCTGATCAGCGCCCTGGTGGACTTCTCCTATCTGTTGATCGACCCGCGGCAGAGCTCTCGCAGGGCCGCGACCCAGGGAGCGGGTTCGCGGTGAAGCGGGCACAGCTGATCGCGGGGCTGGTCCTGGTCGCGCTCGTCGTCGTCACGGCGGTGGTCTCGCTGTTCTGGACCCCCTTCGACCCGATCCGGGTGGTGCCAGGTCAACGGCTGCTCGGGCCGGGCTGGCCGCATCTGCTGGGCACGGACGGGTTCGGCATCGACATCGCCAGCCGGTTGATGGTGGGTGCGCGGACGGTGCTGGCGGTCGGCATCATCTCGGTCGGCCTGGCAGCGGTGTTCGGCGTGCCGCTCGGCATGCTGGCCGGCCAGACCGGCGGCTGGGTCGACGAGGTCGTCATGCGTGCCGGTGACGTCGTCTACGCCTTCCCCGCGCTGCTGCTGGCGATCCTGCTCGCCTCGGTGTTCGGTGCGTCGACGGTGACCGCGATGGTTGCGATCGGGGTGGCCAGCATCCCCGCCTTCGCCCGGGTCGCCCGGGCCGGCACGTTGCAGGTGATGGCGAGCGACTTCGTCCTCGCCGCACGCTCGTCCGGGACATCCCGGTGGGGGATCGCGCGGCGGCACGTCCTGCCCAACATCGCGCCGGTGGTGGGCGTGCAGGCCTCCGTGGGTTTCGCGCTGGCGATCCTGGCCGAGGCGGCGCTGTCCTACCTCGGTCTGGCCACGCCGCGTCCCACGCCGACCTGGGGCAACATGCTGCGCGACGCCCAGCAGTTCCTCTTCGCCGCCCCGCTGCAGGCGTTGTGGCCGGGCCTGGCGATCGCCCTCGCCGTGCTGGGGTTCAACCTGCTCGGCGACGGGCTGCGCGACTACCTCGACCCGAGGCTTCGGGAGGTGCCATGAGCCTGCTCGATGTCCGTGACCTGCAGGTGAGCTTCGGGCGCAGCCGGACCGAGGCCGTCCGGGGCGTCAGCTTCAGCCTGGCGGCGGGCCAGCGGCTCGGCGTGATCGGGGAGTCCGGGTCCGGCAAGACCGTCACCGCACTGGCCGTGATGGGTCTGCTTCCCGAGTATGCCCACGTGGCCGGCTCCGTGCGGCTCGGCGGCAGCGAGATCGTCGGGCTGGACGAGTCGGGCCTGGCCCGGCTGCGCGGCAACACCGTCTCGATGGTGTTCCAGGAGCCGATGACCGCCCTCGACCCGACCATGCGGGTCGGGCGGCAGGTCGCGGAGGTCCTGCGACTGCACCAGGGCGCGGAGTCGGGCCCGGCCCGGCAACGCGTGATCGCCATGCTGGACGAGGTGGGTCTGGACGATCCCGAACGGGTGGCGGACGCGTTCCCGCACCAACTCTCCGGTGGCCAGCGGCAGCGGGCGATCCTCGCGATGGCACTGATCAACTCGCCCGACCTGGTGATCTGCGACGAGCCCACCACGGCCCTGGACGTGACGGTGCAGGCGCTCGTGCTGGCCAAGCTCGACGAGGTGCTGGACGCCAGCGGCGCCGCCTGCCTGTTCATCAGCCACGACCTCGCGGTCGTGTCGCAGGTGTGCGACCAGGTGCTGGTCATGCTGGACGGGCGGATCGTCGAGTCCGGCACGGTGGATCGGCTGTTCACCGCTCCCGAGCACCCCTACACCCGCGGCCTGGTGGCCACCGCGCAGCTCGACCGTGCCGAGCCGGGCCAGCGACTGCCTACCGTGGACGACTTCTACACGGGGGCCCCGCATGGCTGAACCGCGAGCTGACCACCTCTATCGCGCCGAAGGCCTGACCCGCCGCTACCGCAACGGCGGCCGGGACGTGCTCGCGCTGGACGCCGTGGACCTGAGCCTGGACCGGGGTCATCGGCTTGGCATCGTGGGTGAGTCGGGCTCGGGGAAGTCCACCCTGGTTCGGCTGCTCGCCGGACTCGACCATCCGAGTGCGGGCCGGGTCTGGTTCGAGGGCACCGAGATCACCGACCTGCCGGAGAAGCGGCTCGGCTTCCTGCGCGCGTCCGTGCAGATGGTGTTCCAGGACCCGCGATCATCGCTCAACCCGCGGATGCGGGTGAGCGACATCATCACCGAGCCGCTGCGCTCGCGGCTTGTCCGGCGCCAGCTCACCGATCGGGTGGACCAGCAGCGGCGCCTGGCCGAGGTGCTCGCGGCCGTCGACCTCCCCCCGGACGCGGGTGGCCGCTACCCGCACGAATTCTCCGGGGGCCAGCGGCAGCGGATCGCGATCGCCCGGGCGCTCGCGCCGGACCCAGAGGTGCTGATCGCCGACGAGCCGGTCTCCGCGCTGGATGTCTCGGTGCGCGCCCAGGTGCTGAACCTGCTCACCGACCTGGTCGCCGCCCGCGGGCTCACGCTGATCGTGGTCAGCCACGACCTGATGGTCGTGAGGCACCTGTGCGACCAGCTCGCGGTGATGCGGCAGGGCCGGATCATCGAGCGCGGCGCGACGTCGTCGGTGTACGCCGACCCGCAGACCGGCTACACCCGCGCACTGCTCGAGGCCGTTCCCCGGATCCGGGCGGAGGGACGGTGACCCCGTGCCGTTGACCGGCGGGCCGGCACGACGCCGGACGTGGCGCAGGGTCGTGGCCGGGGCCGCGCGCCTGCGCCGGACCTGGCCCGGCTGGGTGCGCCTCACGGTCGCGGTCGTCGCCGCGGGCGTGGCCGTGGGCATCTCCGGCACCCTGCTGACCCTGCTGCTGCACGCCGTCCAGCACGTCGCGTTCGGCTACTCCGAGGGCAGCTTCCTGGACGGCACCGAGCAGTCCGGCCGGCTGGTGCGGGTGCTCGCGCCCGGGGTGGGCGGCCTGCTGTGCGGGCTCGGCTGGATGGTGCTGCGCCGGCGCCCGATCCCGAAGGTCGAGGACGGAGCGGCGCCGCGTCCGCGGCGGCTCCCTGCGGGGCTGCTGAGCCTGGACGCTGTCCTGCAGGTGGTCGCTGTCGGTACGGGCAGCTCGATCGGACGCGAGGGTGCGCCCCGGCAGGTGGGTGGTGCGCTCTCCTCGGTGGTGAGCACGCTCACGGGCCTGCCGGTGGAGCTGCGCCGACGCCTCGTGGTGGCCGGCACCGGTGCCGGACTGGCCGTGGTCTACAACGTGCCGCTCAGTGGCGTGGTGTTCGCCGCGGAGGTGCTGGCCGGTGGTTTCGGGTGGTTCGCCCTGCTCATCTCCTCGGCGGTGTGTGGCATCGCCGTGGCGGTGTCGTGGCCGGTCCTTGGCACCGCAGCCACCTACGCCTACCCGGACGCGTCGGTCGACCTGCCGATCTGGTGGTGGGCAGTTCTCGGTGCGCCGCTGGCTGCGGTCCTCGGACGACTGTTCGACCTCATGCTGCGCCGGGCGGGACGCCTGCGTCCGCGGCCGGGCTGGCAGCTGCCGCTGTGGGCGGGGCTGGGTGGGCTCGTGGTGGGCGCGCTGGCGGTGTGGTGGCCGAGCCTGCTGGGCAACGGCAAGGGCATCGTCCAGCTTGCCCTGGGCGGCAGCACGGCGCTGGTCGGGTTCGCCGCTCTCATCCTGCTCAAGCCGTTGGCCACGAGCGTGTCCTACGGCACGGGCATCACGGGAGGCTTCCTGACTCCCGCGCTCGGCACCGGGGCCGCGCTGGGGGCAGCGGTGGCACTCGCCGGGGCCGCGGCGGGACAGCGGTGGCCGGTGGCCGGGTTCGCGCTGGTGGGGGCCGTCGGCGTGTTGTCCGCACGCCAGGGGACTCCGTGGTTCGCTGCGGTGTTCGGCTGGGAGCTGGCGCATCCGCCGGTGCTGATGGCGCTTCCGCTGCTGGTGGCTGCGTGGGGCGCGGTGCTCGTCGTCCGGCTCCTGCCGGGTCGCCCACCCGGGCGCAGCCCGGGTTGGGGCTGACGCGGCGGTCGCCCGCACGAGGACTGACGCCGAACGCTCCGGATGCGATGACATTGACCCGTTGACCCACGGACCAACCCACCGGCCCCCGGCGGTGGGACGGGAGAGAAGGTGCTGACATGACTTCCCGAGCAATGGCCGGTGCCGTGATCGAGTGCGCGGCCCGGACGATCCGTCCCGGCCGGCTCTCCAGCGGCATTGTCCCGTCGTTCCGCCGGCCGACGCAGGGTCGGTTCCGTCCGCGTCGACGCGCCGGACGCGCCGCCTGACCCCTCCGGCTCAGACGTCGGTGGCGAGCCGGGCGACCACTTCGTCCTGGAGCGCACCATTGGTGGCGATGGCACCCGGCCCGTGCGGGCCGTCGCGCCCGTCCAGGTTGGTGAACCGCCCGCCCGCCTCGGTCACGATCACGGTGAGCGCGGCCATGTCGTGGAGAGCGAGCTCGGGCTCGGCCGCCAGGTCCACCGTGCCCTCGGCCAGCAGCATGTAGCTCCAGAAGTCGCCGAAGGCGCGGGTGCGCCAGCAGTCGCGCATCAGGTCGACGAACTGCTGTCCGCGACCGGACTCGATCCAGCCGTCGATGGAGGAGTACGACAGGAACGCGTCGTCGAGGTCGGAGACCTCGGACGTGTGGATCGCCGCGCCCTGCAGCAGCGTGCGGCCGGTGAACGCGCCGCCGCCCTTGAGCGCCCACCACCGCCGTGACAGCGCCGGGGCCGACACCACACCGGCGACCACCTCCTCGCCCACCATCAGCCCGATCAGCGTGGCCCAGACGGGAACGCCACGTACGTAGTTCGCGGTGCCGTCGATCGGGTCGATCACCCAGCGGCGCGGACCCCAGCCGGAATCCTCGCGCTCCTCGCCGTGCACGGCGTCGCGCGGACGGGTGCGCCCCAGCATGCTGCGGATGGCGTCCTCGACGGCAGTGTCCGCATCCGTGACGTGGGTCATGTCCGGCTTCGTGCTCACCGCGAGGTCCGTGGACCTGAACCGCGCCATCGTGATCGCGTCGGCCTGGTCGGCCAGCACGTGGGCCAGCCGGAGGTCATCGAGGAATGCTTGGTCGGGCATGGCCCTCAATCTAGCGGTGTACGTCCGGGCGTCCGCGACGACACCACCGGCGCGAGCAGCGCCGCGATGTCCCGGCCTCGACGCCGCGCGCAGACCGGTGCGCGTCCGCCGGACGGTGGGCAACCCCGGTCAGCCGAACGCCTTCTCCATACGCCGGAACGACTCCAGGCGTTCGGGGGCCAGCCGGCCCTCGGCGACCGCCAGGTCGAGTGCGCACTCCGGCTCGGAGGAGCCGTGGTGGCAGCCGCGCGGGCAGTCCTGGACGATCTCGGAGAGGTCGGAGAACGCCGAGACGATCGAGTCCGGGGTGACGTGGCTGAGCCCGAACGAGCGGACGCCCGGGGTGTCGATCACCCAGCCGCCGGCGTCCGGCAGTTGCAGGGCGATCGCGCTGGTGGAGGTGTGCCGGCCGCGTCCGGTGACCTCGTTCACCTCTCCGACCTGACGGTCGACACCGGGGATCAGGGCGTTCACCAGGGTGGACTTGCCCACCCCCGAGTGCCCGACCAGGACGCTGCGGTGGCCCGCCAGCGCCTCCCGCAACGGGGCCAGGTCGGCACCCGGTTCGACAGCCACGACCCGGAGCCCGAGCGGACGGTAGGTCGCCATCAGCCCGTCCGGGTCGGCCAGGTCGGCCTTCGTGAGTACGAGCAGCGGTTCCAGCCCTGCGTCGTAGGCCGCGACCAGGATCCGGTCGATCATGCCGACGCGGGGTGGCGGATCGGCCAGCGCTGCCACGATCACCAACTGGTCGGCGTTGGCCACGATCGGACGCTCGAACGGGTCGTCGTCGTCTGCAGTACGCCGTAGCACGGTGTCGCGCTCGGTCACCTCGACGATCCGGGCCAGCGTGCCCTCGGCCCCGGACGTGTCGCCGACGAGACGGACCCGGTCACCGACGATCACGCCGGTGCGGCCCAGGGTCCGGGCCTTGGTGGCGCTGACGATCGGTGCGTCCTCGGCAGGCAGGCACCGGTAGCGACCGCGGTCGACGGTGATCACGGTCGCCTCGACGGCGTCGTGATAGCTCGGACGGTCCTTGGTGCGCGGACGGGACCGGCGGCCCGGGCGCCCGAAGCCTTCGTGGGGGTCGTCCGTGATCGCGTCCCGCTGCTGCCGGCTCACCCGGCAGCCCCGAGCAGGTAGGACCAGAGCCCGGCGAAGTCCGGGAGGGTCTTGGCGGTGCAGCCCACGTCGTCGAGCACGACGCCAGGCGTCACCAGTCCGATCAGAGCGCCGGCGTGGGCAAGGCGGTGGTCGGCATGGGTGTGGAAGCTGCCTCCGTGGCGCGGGCCGGGGGTGATCTCGAGCCCGTCCGGCGTCTCGCGGACGCTGACGCCCAGCGCGCCGAGTTCGGCGGTTAGTGCGGCCAGCCGGTCGGTCTCGTGCCCGCGGATGTGCGCGACGCCGCGCAACACACTCGGGGAGTCGGCGACGGCCGCCAGCGCCGCCGCAACCGGGGTGAGTTCGGAGACCGCGTGCAGGTCGACGTCCGCGCCGTGCACCGGGCCGGTTCCGGCCACCCGGACCAGCCGTGAACCCTGCTCGCCGGAGAAGCTGACCCGGGCGCCGAAGGCGGCCAGGACCCCGAGCAGGTCGTCCGCAGCCTGGACCGATCCCTCCGGCCAGGCTGTGCCGAGCTCACCACCGGTGACCAGGGCCGCCGCGAGCAGGGTGGCCGCGTTGGTGAGGTCGGGTTCGACGATTTCGTCCAGGGCGGCGATCGGACCGGGCAGTACCCGCCAGGTCAGGTCGGCCGGGCGCTCGACGACCACGCCGCGCCGCTGCAGCAGCGTGCAGGTCATCTCGATGTGCGGCAATGACGGTGGGGTGCCGCCGGTGTGTTGCACGGTGACGCCGTCGGCGAAGCGGGCGCCGGCGAGCAGCAGCGCGGAGACGAACTGGCTGCTGGCGGACGCGTCGATCGCGACCTGCCCGCCCCGGAACAAATCCCCGCCCGACACGCGGAACGGCAGGGCTCGAGGCTGGCTGACAGTCGCACCGAGGCTGGCGAGGGCTTCGAGCAGCGGGGCGACCGGACGCGCCGCTGCGGCCGCGTCCCCGTGGAACAGCGTGGGAGTTGCCGCGAGCGCGGCGATCGGCGGCAGGAAACGCAGGACGGTGCCGGCGAGTCCACACTCGACCTCAGCGCCACCGGTCACCGGGTCGGCTGGCCGGACGCGCAGCCGTCCGTCCGGCAGGTCGTCGAAACCGGCGCCGAGCGCAGTGAGCCCGGCGCGCATCAAGGACGTGTCCCGGGAGTCGAGAACACCGGAGATCACCGACGGGCCGTCGGCCAGCGCGGCGAGCAGCAGGCTGCGGGCGCTGGCCGACTTCGATCCGGGTACCACCAGGTTCCCGTGGACGGGCGCTGCCGCGACCGGCGCCTGCCACGGGATCAAGAAAGCACGCCTGCCACGGCCCCGCGGGCCTTGCGGGCCCGCTTCTTGGTCGCCCGGGCGACCTCGGTGGCGGTGCTGCGGGCGTCCCGCTCCAGTTCGGCCTTGCGCCGGGCGGCTGCTCGGGCGGCGATTTCCTTCTGGGTGCGCACCTTCCAGGCGAGGCTGGGCCTGCCCTGGGTGTCCTGTGAGGCGAGCAGGACGCCCCCGAGCAGCGCGACGTTCTTGCTCAGCTGCGCCTGGGCCACGGAGCGGTCCTCGCCCTTGGCCTTGAGCGGGTTGGACGCGAGCACGTGTGGCACCATCGTCGCGGCGAGCACACCGGCCCCCAGCCGCCGGCCGATCCCGGTGGCAAGGCTGAGCCCGCCGACGACCTGCGCGATCCCGGTGCACTTCACGAAGCCGGCGGTGTCCTCGGGCAGGTAGCCGCGGGCGGCCTCCGGCAGCAAGGAGTTGACCGCCGGCAGCACGGCGTCTGCGATCGGTTGGGCGTCGTCGACCAGATCCTCGGGGTGCCGGAAGGCCTTCACCCCGTTGATCACGAAGTAGCTGGCGAGCATCGAGCGCGCGACGAACCGGAGAAGACTCATAGGCTATTCCTACCCCGAACCCCCCGGACTGCCAAGCGCGTCCACGCGGCGCATGTATCCATTCGTGCACTTCATCCGTCAGTGGAGATGAGAGTTCGAGAAGGAGACATACACATGACCAAGAACGTGGGCAACGCCGACAAGATCATCCGGATCCTCCTGGCCGTCGTGGCGGCCATCCTGGCGTTCGTCGTGGGGGCCGGTTCGGTGGGCGGGATCGTGCTGCTCGTCGTGGCGGCCGTCCTGCTGGTGACCGCCCTGGTGGGCTTCTGCCCGCTGTACCGCCTGTTCGGGATGAGCACCCACCCTTCCGCCGGAACCAAGTGAGCCGCGGGGCCCACCGGATAGATTCGACGTGTGGGCCTCACCGATGAACAGCTGGTCGCGGAACTGCCGGGCCTGCTGCGCTACGCGCGCCTGCTCACTCGCGACGCGCAGTCTGCCGAGGATCTCGTCCAGGAGACGGTGGTCCGCGCCCTTGAGCGGGCCGCCCAGTTCCGCGGGGACGCGTCGGCCGCCACCTGGATGCACCGGATCATGTTCACCCGGTTCGTCGACGCGACCCGTGCGCGACTCCCCGAACCGGTGGACGAGGAAGCGCTGGTCGACGCCGTGGAGGCCGACTGGCGCGACGACGCGTACACCGTGACCGCTGAGGTCGTGCTCGAGCGCGCCGAGCGGCGCGAGGAGCTGCTGGACGCTCTGCTGCGCCTGCCGGTCCCGTACCGCACCGCGATCGTGCTGCACGACGTGGAGGGGCTCACGGCGTCCGCGGTGGCGGAGGTGCAGCAGGTGTCCCTGTCCGCGGTCAAGCAGCGGATCCGGCGCGGCAGGGAGATGCTGGTCTCCGCGCTCGCCGGTGGTGCGGAGCGCCGGGCCGCGCTGGCCGGCGTCCCCCTGAACTGCTGGGACGCCCGCAGCCGGATCGACGACTACCTCTCCGGCGAGCTCGAGGTGGCGGAACGCCGTCGGCTCGAGCAGCACCTCGCAGGCTGTCCCACCTGCCCTGCGCTGTACGCGAGCATCGTCGGCGTGCGGACGGCCCTGGGCGGCCTGCGCGACCCGGACTCGGTCATCCCGGCCCGTCTCGCCGAGCGCGTCCGCGCCGCCCTGGCTGCCCCCTGACGGGTGTCGGAGGCCCGGCGTAGGGTCGAGGCATGTGCGGACGCTATGCGCTCTCGCTGTCCGGTGAGGACCTCGCGGAGTACTTCGAGATCGACGAGGTGGCCGGCCCGTTGCCCGGCCCGGATTACAACATCGCGCCCACCGATCCGATCGTGGCGGTGTTCGCCAGGGAACGACCCGAGGGTTTGCGGCGGCTGCTCGTCCCGGTGCGCTGGGGGCTCGTCCCGTCCTGGTCGAAGGACGCCTCCGGCGCGGCGCGGCTGATCAACGCCCGGGTCGAGACGGTGGGCGAGAAGGCGGCATTCCGCAAGGCCTTCCGTGCGCGCCGCTGCCTGCTGCCGGCGGACGGGTATTACGAGTGGTACCCCGTTGAGGGTGTGGACGGGAAGCCCGCCAAGCAGCCGTGGTTCATCCGGCCGGCCGATGGCGCACCGCTGGTGATGGCCGGCCTCTACGAGTTCTGGAAGGCTCCGGACGGGGAGTGGCTGACCACCGCGACCGTGATCACGACGGCGGCGACTGACGAGGTGGGGCACCTGCACGACCGGATGCCGATGGCCGTGGCCAGGGAGAACTGGGCCGCCTGGCTCGACCCGCGTTTCGACGGCGACGCCCGCGGCCTGCTCACCGTGCCGGCCCCCGCACTGGCCTACCACGCGGTGTCGACGGCGGTGAACAAGGTCGCCAACGACGGCCCCGAGCTGGTGCGGCCGCTGGCGGGACCAGTCCCGGAATAATCGCGGCCACGAAGTCCGTTGAGGTGGCGTGATCGGAACCCTTGACGCCCAGGCGGTGCCGGCCGGCGCCGTCCCGGCGTTGCGTCGGGGGCACCCGCTAGGCTCGTTCGTGATGAACCTGCCCACAGTTCCCGATCAAGCCGACCTCGACGCGCCGGAGACCGACGCGGAGCGCGCGGAGCGGTTCGAGGCGGAGGCCCTGGCCTACCTCGACCAGCTCTACGGCGCTGCGCTGCGGATGACCCGCAACCCTTCCGACGCCGAGGATCTCGTGCAGGAGACGTTCGCCAAGGCGTTCGCCTCCTTCCACCAGTTCACGCCGGGCACCAACCTGAAGGCCTGGCTGTACCGGATCCTCACCAACACCTTCATCAACACCTACCGCAAGAAGCAGCGCCAGCCGCAGACCTCGGGTGCAGAGGTCGAGGACTGGCAGCTCGCCCGCGCCGAGTCGCACACCTCCACCGGTCTTCGGTCCGCCGAGATGGAGGCGCTCGACCGCATGCCGCACTCGGCGGTGACGGACGCGATGAACGCGCTTTCCCCGGACTTCCGGCTCGCGGTCTACCTCGCTGACGTCGAGGGGTTCTCCTACAAGGAGATCGCCGAGATCATGGGCACCCCGATCGGCACGGTGATGTCCCGGTTGAACCGCGGACGCAACCAGCTGCGCGCATCGTTGGCGGACTTCGCCCGGGAGCACGGACTGATCGGCGGCGACCACGATGCATGAGTTCCACGACTGCGGTGACATCCTGCGCAGCCTCTACCAGTTCCACGACCACGAGCTCAGCGATGCCGAGGCCGATGAGATCCGGGCGCACCTGCTCGCCTGCGAGCCGTGCCTGGACCAGTTCCAGGTGGAGGAGGCCATGCGCATCCTGATCCGGCGGTGCTGCTCGGCAGAGAAGGCGCCGGAGCAACTGCGAATGCGCGTGCGGGCCACCTACACCCACACGGTCGTCATCACCGACACCACCGACTGACTCGCGCCCGTGGGCAGCCCCCGAGCTGGGGGAGGCCTCCCAACGCGCGTCCGGTCCGGTTCCGCCTCGGTCAGGCCCGGACAAGCAGAAACCCCCGCTCGCGGCGGGGGTTTCGTCGGTTCAGGTCGCTCCTCAGGCGTTCGGGCGCTTGCCGTGGTTGGCAGCGCTCTTCCTGCGGGAACGGCGCTTGCGGCCACCCTTGCCCATCGTGGACTCCTCATGTCGGTCGTGCGCCGGTCGGCGCGAGGACCCATTCTGCCAGCGGGTACGGCGAGCCACCAACTCGGCCCCCGCGCCCGGGGTGTCGTCGGGCGTGGAGGCCTTCGCCCGTTCAGTAGGGTGGCGGCATGCAGACGATGGAGCAGGTGATCCGTCACCACTGCACCCTCAATGACGCGGACTGCGAATGGCTCACCCAGCTCGTCGACGAATGGTCACTGCTGGCCGACCTCGCGTTCGCGGATCTGATCCTGTGGGTGCCGGACGCCGACGACAACGTGTTCTGGGCGTGCGCACAAGTGCGTCCGACCACGGGCCCCACGTCGCTGGAGGACGATGTGGTGGGCGAGGAGATCGCCTACGATCCCGAGCACCTCGTCACCGAGGCCTACCTGTCCCGGGAGATCTGCCGAACCAGCGGGAACAAGCTGCACGCAGGGATACCGGTCGACGTGGAGGCGATCCCGATCGTGTCCGGCGACCAGGTGCTGGGCGTCGTCGAGATGCACACGAACCAGATGGGCGTCCGGGCCCCCGGAGCGCTCGAGGACGCCTATCTTGAGGCTGCGCAGGTGCTGGCCGGGATGGTGCACCGGCACCAGTTCCCGCTGGGTGGGGACCGCCGCGTGCCCTGGGTGTCGCCGCGGGTCGGTGACGGCATGATGCGGGTGAGCCGGTCGGGACTGATCGTGTACGCCAGCCCGAACGCCCTGAGCGCCTACCGGCGACTCGGCCTCACCTCGGATCTGTACGGCGAGGACTTCGTCGCGGTCACCCGCGGCCTGCTGAGGGAGCGGGCCCCGGTGGAGCGTCCGCTCGCCGCGGCGCTGGTCGGCGGCTCCGCGGAACTCGACCTGGAGACCGACTCGGCGAACGTGCGGCTTCGCGTCCTGCCGCTGACGAGCGCGGACGGCGCGGACGGGCTGCTGGTGATGTGCCGTGACACGACCGAGTTGCGGAGGCGGGAGCGCCAGCTGGTGACCAAGGACGCCACGATCCGCGAGATCCACCACCGGGTGAAGAACAATCTGCAGACAGTGGCCGCCCTGCTCCGCCTGCAGGCCCGCCGGATCTCGTCGCCCGAGGCCAAGGGTGCGCTGAACGATGCCATGAAGCGGGTGGCGGCGATCGCGGTGGTGCACGAGATCCTCAGCCAGGCGTTCGACTCGGCGGTCAAGTTCGACGACGTGGCGGATCGGTTGCTGCGGATGGTCGGTGATGTGGCCGCGACGGGCGGGAAGGTCCGGATGGTGCGCGAGGGCTCGTTCGGCTACGTGCCGGCCGACGTCGCCACCAGCCTGTCGCTGGTGCTGACCGAGGTCTGCCAGAACGCTGTCGAGCACGGCCTGCGGGACCAGTCCGGCGAGGTGCTGGTGCGCCCCCTGCAGGAGGACGGCGAGCTCGTGGTGGAGGTGACCAATTACGGTGAGCCCCTGCCCGACGGGTTCACGATCACGAGTTCGACCAGCCTCGGGCTGTCGATCGTGAGCACTCTGGTCGCGGACCTGGGCGGCACATTCGCACTGGCCACCGACGGCGACGGGGCGACGACCGCGACGGTCCGCGTTCCGCTGATCTGATCTCCCGGACGCAGCCGGGCGCGGAGGCTCTCGGCTGATCGTTGTGCGGTGCGGGCCCGGCGCCCGTGTGGACCTCGCTCAGGTCCGGCTTCCCGCGATCAGGTGTTGCGGGTGCGCATCCGGGCGGCGCGGCGCTTCATGGCCCGGCGCTCGTCCTCGCTGAGGCCACCCCAGACACCATGGTCCTGACCGGCGTCCAGCGCCCACTGCAGGCACGCCTCGCGCACCTCACAGCGTCGGCAGACCTTCTTCGCCTCGGCGATCTGCATCAAGGCGGGACCCGTGTTGCCGATCGGGAAGAACAGCTCGGGGTCCTCGGTCAGGCAGGCAGCCCTGTGGCGCCAGTCCATGAAGTAACGCTCCTTGAGTAGGTGGGCCGGGGTCGAGCCCTGACATGGGTCGCCGGGCGCAGCGAGATGGAGTACGCCCGGCGTCCAGACTGACAACTGTAGCTGTCCCGCACAAGAGATAGGCGGCATTTTGCACATGTGGCGTCGCGCGCCCTCACGCGGTGCACGCAGTCGGGCGGCCCGACGGTTAGGCTGACGCGCGTGCCAACCGACCCGACCCGACGCCCGATCGCGGTCGTCGTCGCCGCCGCCGGCGCCGCGCTGGTCGGGGTCGCGCTGGTCGTGCTGGGCGTGGCGTCGCTCGTGTCCGGGCACGGCGAGTTCAGCGGGGGAGTCGCATTCCTGCTGATCGGGTACGGCGTCGGCATGATGGTCGCGGCCGGGGGTCTGTGGCGGCTGAGCCTTCTCGGACGCGGACCGGTGCTGGCCCTGTCGTTGCTGAATGCTGCCGCGGGGCTGAGCGTGGCCGGGTCGGCGCCCTGGGTGTGGGTGTTCGTGGTCGTGTCCGCGGTGACCGTGGTGGCTGCGGCGCTGCCAGCGACCAGCGCCGCCCTGCACCTGCGACGCGGCGCGGCTGACATCACACCAGCCGACGGGCCCCCGCGGAAGGACGAGCCAGGAACGTGACCGGTTCGCCGAGCCCTGCGGACGCGAACGCCTCCCGCACTGCCGTGACGATCCCGTCCACCCGATCGACACGGACGAGAGCCAGCACGCAACCACCGAAACCTCCGCCGGTCATCCGGGCGCCGAGGGCACCGGAATCGAGCGCCGTCTCGACCGCGAGGTCGACGCTGGTCTCGGTGATTTCGTAGTCGTCCCGCATGGACGCGTGGGATGCGGTCATCAGCCGCCCCAGCTCGGGATAGTCGCCGGCCGCCAGCGCGGTCATCGAGTCGAGCACCCGCTGGTTCTCGGTGACGACGTGGCGCACCCGACGAGCTTCCAGCTCGGGGAGCCGGGCGAGCGCGGAGTCGAGGTCGGTCACGTCGCGCAGCGCCGGGACGCCGAGAAGCTGGCAGGCGTTCTCACAGCTCGCCCTGCGCGCCGCGTACTCGCCGTCCACATGGCTGTGCCGGGTGCGGGTGTCGACGACCAGGATCTCCAGCCCCGCGTCCGTCACCGCCAGCGGTACCTGCTCGGTCTCGAGCGTGCGGCAGTCGAGGAAGAGCGCGTGGTCGGCCTTGCAGAGGGTCGACGCGGCCTGGTCGAGGAGCCCGGTCGGTGCGCCGACATAGGCGTTCTCTGCGACGCGGGCCAGCTTCGCACGATCGATCGGCGCGATCTGGAGGTCGTTGAGGTCGACCAGGGCGGTCAGCGTCGCGCACTCGATCGCTGCGGACGACGAGAGCCCCGCACCGAGCGGGACGTCAGAGGTGAGCACCAGGTCGGCTCCGTCCACCCGGTGGCCAGCCTGGCGCAGGGCCCAGACCACGCCGGCAAGGTAGGAGTGCCAGCCGGGAGTGCCGGGCACCAGGTCGTCCGCACCCAGCTCGACGGTCTCGTCCAGATCGACCGAACGGAGGCGCCAGCGTCCGTCGGTGCGCCGGGACGCGGCGACGCAGGCGGCCTGCGGCAGGGCGAACGGGAGCACGTAGCCGTCGTTGTAGTCGGTGTGCTCGCCGATCAGGTTGATCCGTCCGGGACCGGCCCAGACACCTTCCGGTGCGGCACCGGTGAGCCCTGCGAAGGCATCGATGGCCTGCTGGTTGAGCACGTCAGTCCTCCTCGTCGTCGAGGCGAGCCAGCCAGGTGGCGAGCCGCTCGACGGCATTCTCGTGCTCGGGATGGAGGTCGACGAACAGGCTGAGCTTTTCGGACAGCCAGGCCAGTGTGACCTCCTCCTCACCGCGCCGGTCGGCGAGTTCCTCGATGCCGCGGTCGGTGAAGTACATCAGTCGGCCAGCGCCCGCGCCATCAGGTCGACCTCCTGGGCCTGGTGGACCTTCACCGAGCCGACCGACGGCGCGGAGGCGGCCGGCCGGGCCACTCCGGTGAGGCTGAGCGCGTAGTGGGGCAGGAACGCGGCCAGAGCCGCCGGCAGGTGCAGTTGCAGGAACCACCAGGCGCCCTGGTTCTCCGGCTCGTCCTGCACCCAGCGCACCTCGCTGACCTGTGGGTACTTGGCCAGCTCGGCCGCCAGTTCGCGCGCGGGCAGCGGGTAGAGCCGCTCCAGCGGCAGGATCGCGACCTGCCCCTCGAGGCCGGCCTCGGCACGGGCCTGCACCAGCTCCCAGCGGATCTTGCCCGAGCAGAGCACCACCCGCTTCACCGCTGCGGGGTCCGTGATCGTCGGGTCGCCCATGGCCGGCTGCCAGCGTCCCTGGAGGAACTCCGAGCGCGGCGAAACCGCCATCTTCGAGCGCAGCATGGACTTCGGGGTGGCGATCACCACCGGACGGTGCCAGTTGACGTAGGCGTGGGTGCGCAGCAGGTGGAAGTAGCTCGCCGGGGTCGACGGCTGGCACACCGCCAGCGCGCCCTCGGAGCAGAGGGTGAGCCAGCGCTCGATCCGGGCGGAGGAGTGGTCGGGCCCCTGGCCCTCGTAGCCGTGGGGCAGCAGCAGCACGACACCCGACTTCTGCGTCCACTTCGCATTGCCGGCAGCGATGAACTCGTCCGCGATCGTCTGGGCGCCGTTGGCGAAGTCGCCGAACTGCCCCTCCCACAGCACCAGCGCGTCCGGGGCTGCGACCGAGTAGCCGTACTCGAAGCCCATGGACGCGTACTCGCTGAGCAGGGAGTCGAAGACGTGGAAGCCGCCCTGGTCGGGGGAGAGGTGCTTGAGCGGCACGTAGGCCCGGTTGGTGACCCGGTCGATCACGGCGGCGAACCGCTGGCTGAAGGTGCCGCGGCGGCTGTCCTGGCCGACCAGGCGGACCGGACGTCCCTCCATCAACAGCGAACCGAAGGCGAGCAACTCTGCGGTGGCCCAGTCGATCGGGCCCTGCCGGATGCTGGTGGCACGGCGCTCCAGCTGCGGCAGCACCTTCGGGTGCACGGTGAAGCCTTCGGGGAACGTCAGGTGGGCTGCAGCCACCGCCTCCATCTGTTCCTCGGTGATCGCGGTGCCGCGGTCCTTGCCGAGCTTGGCGGGGTAGTAGGGCACCCTGCGATAGCCCTCGTCCTCGGCATCGGCGGCCTCGCGCACCTCACGGAACACACTCTCCAGACGCTCACGGAATCGCGCGATCACCGCTTCGGCGTCGTCGGTGGAGATGTCGCCACGCCCGATCAGGGCCTCGGTGTAGAGCTTGCGGACGCTCCGCTTCTGCTCGATCAGGTCGTACATCAGCGGCTGGGTGAAGCTCGGGTCGTCACCCTCGTTGTGCCCGCGGCGGCGGTAGCAGACGAGGTCGACCACGACGTCCTTGCCGAAGCGCTGCCGGAAGTCGAAGGCCACCTGGGCCACTCGCGCGACAGCCTCGGGATCGTCGCCGTTCACGTGGAAGACCGGGGCCTGGACCGACTTGGCCACGTCGGTGGCGTAGATCGAGGAGCGGGACTCGATCGGAGCGGTCGTGAAGCCGACCTGGTTGTTGACGACCAGGTGCACCGTGCCGCCGGTCTTGTAGGCGCGCAGCTGGCTCATCTGCAGGGTCTCGTACACCACGCCCTGTCCGGAGAAGGCCGCGTCGCCGTGCAGCAGGATCGGCATCACCGGCCAGCCGGGCACCTTGCCGATCCGGTCGATCTTCGCCCGGGCGATGCCCTCCACCACCGGGTCGACCGCCTCCAGGTGCGACGGGTTGGCCGCCACGGAGGTCTTGATGGTCCGTCCGGAGGCCGCGGTGAACTGGCCTTCCGCGCCCAGGTGGTACTTCACGTCGCCGCTGCCCTGGGTGAGCCGGGGGTCGTAGTTGCCCTGGAACTCGCGGAAGATCTGGCTGTAGGACTTGCCGACGATGTTGGCCAGAACGTTCAGCCGGCCACGGTGCGGCATGCCGATGATGACCTCTTCGAGGCCGGAGTCGGCCGCGCGCTCACACAACTCGTCCAGGAAGACGATCGTGGACTCGCCACCCTCGAGCGAGAACCGCTTCTGCCCGACGAACTTGGTCTGCAGGAACGTCTCGAAGATCTCCGCCTCGTTCAGCTTGTCGAGGATGCGCAGGTGCTCCTCGCGCGGCCACGGGACGAACGGACGCTCGAAGCGCTCCTGGATCCACGTGTGCTGCTCGTTGTCCGAGATGTGCATGTACTCCACGCCGACCGTGCGGCAGTAGGACGTCCGCAGCATCGCGAGGATGTCGCGCATGGTCGCCACCTCGCCGCTGTGGCCGCCGAAGGTACCCACCGGGAACTCGCGGTCGAGATCCCACAGGGTGAGCCCGTGGTACTCGATGGCGAGCTCGGGGTGGGTGCGCTGCCGGTACTCCAGCGGGTCGATGTCGGCCATGAAGTGGCCCAGGTTCCGGTAGGCGTTGATCAGCGAGAAGATCCGCGCGCTGCGGGGGATCGCACCGAATCGGTCGTCGCTGGTGTCGTTCGCCCAGCGGATCGGGGTGTAGGGCACCCGCAGCGAGTCGAAGATCTCGTCGTAGAAGCCGTGCTTGCCGATCAGGAGCTCGTGCATGTAGCGCAGGAACTCCCCGGACTGTGCGCCCTGGATCACCCGGTGGTCGTAGGTCGAGGTGAGCGTGGTCACCTTCGAGACGCCGAGCTGGTTGATCCGGTTGCTGCTCGCGCCCTGGAACTCCGGTGGGTAGTCGATCGACCCGACGCCGAGGATCAGGCCCTGCCCGCGCATCAGCCGCGGCACCGAGTGGGTGGTGCCCAGCCCGCCGGGGTTGGTCAGGGACGCCGTCGTGCCGGCGAAGTCGTCGACGACCAGCGCACCGTCGCGGGCCTTGCGCACGAGCGCCTCGTAGGCGGACCAGAACTGGGCGAAGTTGAGGTCCTCGCAGTTCTTGATGTTGGGCACAACGAGCTGCCGGGTGCCGTCGGCCTTGCGGCTGTCGATGGCCAGGCCGATGTTGATCGACGCAGGGCTGACCAGCATCGGCTTGCCGTCGACGACCTCGTAGGAGTTGTTCATCTCGGGCACGGCCTTCAGCGCCTGCACCATCGCCCACCCGATCAGGTGGGTGAACGACACCTTGCCACCGGTGGACCGGGCCAGGTGGGCATTGATCATCTGGCGCTGGTCGATGGCGAGCTTCATCGGCACGTCGCGGACGCTGGTCGCCGTCGGCACCGCCAGTGACGCGTCCATGTTGTTGGCGGTGCGCAGGGGCGTGCCGCGAAGCGGCGTCCGCGTGGGCTCGGTCTGTTCCTTCGTCGCCACCTGCAGGCGCGGGCGGTCGGGGGAGACACCGCGGCCCGAGCCGGGGCTGTCGGGCTTGCCGGACGAGTGCCGGGGCGCGGGCTCCAGCGCCGGCGAGGGTGCGGCCTGCGCCTTGGGCACAGTGGGGGGCACCGGAACCGGCACGGGCGGCGCGGTGACCGGGCCAGGCTGCGTCGCGGCTGCGGCGGCGGGGGGTATGACGGGCGCGGGCCGCGCGTCCGGTCCTGCGGCGGCCGGTGTGCCCGCGCCGCCATGATGGCTGAAGTAGTCGGCCCAGCTCGGGTCGACGGAGGCGGGATCGGCGAGGTACTGCTCGCGCATCTCCTCGATCAGCCAGTCATTGGCTCCGAAATCGCTGGTGTCCGCACCGTTCTTCACGTCCTGCGGCGTGTAGGCCACAATCCCCTTCTTCCCTGATCAGCGGCTGGCTGCTGCCCCGCTCGATCGTACCTACGCGCCACGCCGCAGAGAACGTACCCGCCGCGGTATCTCGGGAATGAGTAATTGGTGAATTGGATTGCACAGAATCCGTGGGCGCCCCCGGCGCGATTCGAACGCGCGCACCCGCCTCCGGAGGGCGGTGCTCTATCCCCTGAGCTACGGGGGCCCGGCCCAGTCGGGCCGAGTGAGACTGTAGCAAAGACTGCCGCGGGTGACCGCATCGGGCGGCGGACGGGGTCCGGCCGGCTGCAGGCGCGTCCAGATGCGCGTCCAGGGAGGCGACGCGAGGTCCGACTCTGGCACAGTTGCGGCCATGACACACATGCACGTGGCGGGCTCGATCCACGCCGACGTCACCACGCCGGCACCGGTGTGGCTGACCCGGCCGGAGGACGTCAACGCGCTCACCCCGAAGCTGTGGAGCGCCACGGCGCAGCGGGGGGCGGACGGCGTGGTGTCGGTCGGTGGGGTTCGGCTCACCGACCTCGCCGACCAGGTCGGCACGCCGGCCTACGTGATCGACGAGGACGACTTCCGTGCGCGCGCGCGGGACTGGCGCGAGGCGTTCGACGGCTGGACGGTCTACTACGCCGGCAAGTCCTTCCTCTGCGCGACCATCGCCCGGTGGGCTGATGAGGAGGGTCTCAGCCTCGACGTGTGCTCGCTCGGCGAGCTGACCGTCGCCCTGCGCGCAGGGTTCGAGCCGGCGCGGATCGGCATGCACGGCAACAACAAGTCGGACGCGGAGTTGCGGCTGGGCCTCGAGCGCGGGGTGGGCCGGATCATCGTCGACTCCTCCGACGAGATCACCCGGCTGGAGCGCCTGTGCGAGGAGCTCGACACCACGGCGAAGGTGATGGTCCGGGTCACGACCGGCGTCGAGGCGCACACCCACGAGTACATCGCCACCGCACATGAGGACCAGAAGTTCGGGTTCTCGATCAACGGCGGGCAGGCGCTGGTGGGGATGTTCCGCTGCCACCACAGCCCACGGCTCGAACTGCTCGGGGTGCACAGCCACATCGGCAGCCAGATCTTCGACACCAACGGGTTCGAGGTCGCTGCCCGGCGCACCCTCAAGCTGTTCGCCCAGTTCCGGGAGGCCACCGGTCTGGAGCTGGCCGAGCTCGATCTGGGTGGCGGCTTCGGCATCGCCTACACCAAGGAGGACGACCCCGCCTCGGCTGCGGAGCTCGCCGGCGGGCTGCGCGAGATCGTCGTCCACGAATGCGCGGCGTTCGGCCTGGCCACCCCGAAGGTCTCGATCGAGCCGGGTCGCGCGATCGTCGGCCCGGCCGGCCTCGCGCTGTACCGGGTCGGCACGGTGAAGCCGGTGGACGTCGGTGGCGGACTGAGCCGGCGCTACCTGTCCGTGGACGGCGGGATGAGCGACAACATCCGTCCAGCGCTGTACGCCGCGGAGTACTCGGCGACCCTGGCGTCCCGGGCCTCCGGCGCGGAGCCGGTGGTCTCCCGGGTCGTGGGCCTGCACTGCGAGGGTGGCGACATCCTGGTCCGCGACGAGTTCCTGCCCGGCGACGTGCGGATCGGCGACCTGCTCGCGGTGCCGGCATCGGGGGCCTACAGCCGCTCGATGGCGAGTAACTACAATCACACCCCGCGGCCACCGGTGGTCGCCGTGCGGGATGGCCAGGTGCGCACCCTGCTGCGCCGCGAGACCCTGGACGACTTGCTGGCGCTGGACGCCGGGATCACGGAATTCGAGGAATGACATGGATGACTCCACGCCGCTGAAGGTCGCGCTGCTGGGTTGCGGCGTGGTCGGCTCCCAGGTGGCCCGGTTGCTGATCGAGCAGGCCGACGACCTGCGGGCGCGGATCGGGCGCCCGCTGGAACTCGTCGGCATCGCGGTCCGGCGCCTCTCCCTGGAACGCCCGGGCATCGACCGCTCGCTGCTGACCGACGACCCGATGGCCCTTGTCACCCGGTCCGACGTCGACCTGGTGATCGAGCTGCTCGGCGGGATCGAGCCGGCGCGCAGCCTGCTCCTGGCCGCGATCGGCGCCGGTTCCTCTGTGATCACCGCGAACAAGGCACTGCTGGCCTCCGACGGGGCGACGATCTACGAGGCGGCGGAAGCCGCCGGCGTGGACGTGTACTACGAGGCGGCCGTCGCGGGCGCGATCCCGATCATCCGGCCGCTGCGCGAGTCGCTGGTGGGTGACGAGGTGACCGCGGTGATGGGCATCGTGAACGGCACCACGAACTTCATCCTGGACAAGATGCACACCGACGGCGCCGACTTCGCCTCCGCGCTGGCCGAGGCGCAGGCGCTCGGCTTTGCCGAGGCCGACCCGACCGCCGACGTCGAGGGCTACGACGCGGCGTCGAAGGCGGCGATCCTGGCCAGCCTGGCCTTCCACAGCCGGGTCCGGCTCGGCGATGTCGCCCGCGAGGGCATCACGGGCGTGACGAGTGACGACATCGCGGCTGCCACCGAGATGGGCTGTGTGGTGAAGCTGCTGGCGCGCTGCGCGCTGAGTGAGGACGGCACCATCGAGGTGGGCGTGCACCCGACGATGGTCCCGCTCGCCCACCCGCTCGCCGCGATCCCCGGCGCGTACAACGCGGTGTTCATCGAGTCGCGCCACGCGGGCCGGCTGATGTTCATGGGTCCGGGCGCGGGCGGCTCGCCCACCGCGTCCGCCGTGCTCGGCGACCTGGTCACCGCTGCGCGCAATCGCGTCCGCGGGGCTCGGGGCCCGGGCGAGTCCACCTACTCGGCCCGCAGCATCACGCCCGCGGGGCGGGTGAGTTCGCGCTACTACGTCTCGATGTTCGTCCACGACGAGCCCGGCGTGCTGGCCAAGGTGGCCGGGTGCTTCGCCGACCAGAACGTCTCGCTCCAGGAGGTCCGCCAGGAGAGCAAGGGCGACCGGGCCCGGCTCGGAGTGATGACGCACCGGGCCACCGCCGCCCAGATCGAGGCCGCGCTGGCCGGCCTGGCCACCATGACCGAGGTGGAGCCGGGCGTGTCCGTGATGCGGGTGGAGGGCGCCTGATGAACCTGGCCTGCCTCGACCTCGAGGGCGTGCTCGTGCCCGAGATCTGGATCCGGGTGGCGGAATCCACCGGAATCGACGGGTTGCGGCTGACCACCCGGGACATCGCCGACTACGACGAGCTGATGCGGCATCGTCTCGGCCTGCTGGACGCGCACGGCATCCGGCTGTCCCGGATCACGGAGGTGATCGCCGCGATGGGGCCGATGCCCGGCGCGCCCGAGTTTCTCAACTGGCTGCGCACCCGGTTCCAGGTGGTGATCCTCTCCGACACCTTCTACGAGTTCGCGATGCCTCTGATGGCGCAACTGGGCTACCCGACCCTGCTGTGTCACCGGTTGCAGGTGGGCGATGGGAGGATCACCGGCTACACGCTGCGCCAGCCGGACTCCAAGCGCGCGGCCGTGCGCGCCTTCCACCACCTGAACTATCGGGTGGTCGCGACCGGCGACTCCTACAACGACACGGCCATGCTCGCCGAGGCCGACGCGGGCATCCTGTTCCGGCCACCCGCCAACGTGGTCGCTGAGTTCCCACAGTTCGCGGTCGTCACCGATTACGACGGCCTGCGGGACGCCTTCAGCACCGCGCTGGCCTGACCCCCGCGGCACCCGACCTGCGCGTCCGCTTCGCCGTCGGCAGGATCCGGGTGCTACAGTGAAGGCGCGCCGAGAGCGCACCGCCCCTCAGATCGGGCAGGACGGACGCGAAGTAGCCACCGATTCGTCGAGAAATCCCAGCGCAGTAACAGAGTGTGTTCTGGCATTTCGGATCTGGATGTCATGTGTGGAACTCACCTGTGGTGAGCGCGGGGGAGCCTGCCTGGCGGCTGGCGTCCGCCCGATCCGAAAGGAAGTCAGTGACCGACACCATCGAAGCCGCGACCCAGGACGTCAAGCGCCGGGGTTCCGGACTGGAGGGCATGCTGCTGCCTGAGTTGAAGCAGCTCGGCGCGTCCCTGGGCCTGAAGGGCACCGGGACGATGCGCAAGGGTGCCCTCATCGAGGCCATCAAGTCTGCCCAGAGCCCGACGCGTTCGGGTGCTTCGCGGGACGCGAAGCCCAAGCAGGACGACGCGCAAGGCGCCGCGGCGCCGACGACCCCACCGGCGGAGGGAGAGCGGGCCAACGGGGCTCAGCGCTCCCGCCGACAGCGCGGGGAGCGTGCTGAGGCCGCACCCGCGGCCGGTGAGGCACGCGCGGAGAGCCGGGACGAGCAGCCGGCGTTGCCGTCCGGCGACGACGTCGCCACCCGCCTCGAGGCGCTGAAGGCCGAAGGCGGAGGCCGGAGCCGGCGGCGCAACGACGACGACGCCGAGGCGCGCCAGGCCGACGCACCCCGGCAGCCGCAGCAGCAACAGCAGCGCAACAACAGCAACAACAACGCCAGCAACAACAACGTCAACGACGACGACGAATTCGGTGGCGGCAGCCGGCGCAGCCGTCGGCGGCGCAACCGCGACCGTCAGAACCGGCGCAGCGGCCGTACCGGCGGGAGCAATCTGGGCCTGGAGCGCATGGACGCCGAGCCGGTGCTCTCCGAGGACGACGTGGTGATCGAGATCTCCGGCATCCTCGACGTGCTGGACAACTACGCGTTCGTCCGAACCACCGGGTACCTGCCCGGCCCCAATGACGCCTACGTGTCGCTGTCCATGGTCCGCAAGTGGGGTCTGCGCAAGGGCGACATCGTCACCGGCGCGATCCGGGCGCCGAAGGAGGGCGAGCGCAGGGAGAAGTTCAACCCGCTGGTGCGCATCGACACGATCAATGCCGACGCGCCCGAGAAGGCCAAGGACCGTCCGGAATTCCAGAAGCTCACTCCGCTGTACCCGCAGGAGCGGTTCCGGCTGGAGACGACGCCGCTGAACATGACCGGCCGGATCATCGACCTGGTCTCGCCGGTCGGGAAGGGCCAGCGTGGGCTGATCGTTTCCCCGCCCAAGGCGGGCAAGACCCTGGTCATGCAGGCGATCGCCAACGCGATCACGGCGAACAACCCCGAGGTGCACCTGATGGTGGTGCTGGTGGACGAGCGTCCCGAGGAGGTCACCGACTTCCAGCGCACCACCTCTGGCGAGGTGATTGCCTCGACCTTCGACCGTCCGGCCGATGACCACACGACGATCGCGGAACTCGCCATCGAGCGGGCCAAGCGCCTGGTCGAGCTGGGCCGCGACGTGGTTGTGCTGCTGGACGGGATCACCCGTCTCGGCCGCGCCTACAACCTGGCCGCGCCGGCGTCCGGCCGGATCCTGTCCGGCGGTGTCGACTCCGCCGCGCTCTATCCGCCAAAGAAGTTCTTCGGTGCGGCCCGCAACATCGAGGACGGCGGCTCGCTGACCATCCTCGCCACGGCACTGATCGAAACCGGCTCGAAGATGGACGAGGTGATCTTCGAGGAGTTCAAGGGCACCGGCAACATGGAGCTGAGGCTCCGCCGCGACCTCGCCGACAAGCGGATCTTCCCCGCCATCGACCCGGTGGCCTCCGGCACCCGGCGCGAGGAGATGCTGCTCGGGCGCGATGAGCTCGCGATCATGTGGAAGCTGCGGCGCGTGCTCAGCGCCCAGGATCCGCAGGCGGGCCTGGAGATGCTGCTCAACCGGATGCGCAAGACCCAGAGCAACCGCGAGTTCCTGCAGGTGATCTCCCGGACGACGCCGAACCCGGAGTAGCCGCCGGGATCCGACAGCGGGAGCCGCGTTCTCTCACCGCACAGTGGCCCGTGGATGCCGACATCGGCCTCCACGGGCCACTGTTCAGGTCCGGGCGAACCCGCTTTGTCCGGAGGGCGGTCGCCGGCTCAGAACACCCAGTTCGCCAGCGGTGCGACGGGCCACCCGAAAGCCGCCGCGGCGGGCAGCAGGGCGCCCGCCCGGAGCTCCGTGACCTGCCCGGCCGCCGCGAGAGCTGCCAGCGACGTTCCACCCAGGTAGGCCGCACCGAGCTCGCGGACGTCGAGGGCGAGGTCGGCGTCGGCGTCGGTGCGTTCCACCGCGGCCGGACCGAATGCCGGCGCCGCCAGGTGCCAGCGTCCCGCATTGTCGGGAAGCAGTGCGTCGGTGACGTCCAGCACGACGTCGACCGGCGCCTGGTACTGCCGGCCGGACAGGGCCGCGGGCAGGTCGATGATCCGCGCCCACAGGTTGTCCTTGCTGGTCGCCCGCCCCGAGCGGACGTCGAGGAGGAGGTCGAGCAGGGGGTCGTCCAGCGCCAGGTTGCCGGAGGTGAGCTCCGTGGTCAGGTCGATGTCGAGCAGCCGTGACCACAGGACATGGGCCACCGCCGGATCGGACGCAACCGCCTCGGTGACTTCGACGGAGCCGTCAGGACCGGCGGGTCCCCAGGTGCTCTTGCGGCGGAACAACGCATAGCCGACCGGCTCGCCGGCACGCTCGACGACCAGGATCCGCTGCTCCTCGGAGCCGTGCCGGAAGATCGGCGCGTCGCACAGCCACATCGCCGCGAGTTCGGGTGTCTCCCTGGTCACCCAGCCCGGACGCTCCACCGCGCCGTGGAGGCGGGCGATCAGGCCGCCGTGGCGCTCAGGGGAGAGCTTCTCGATCCGGACCTCGAGATCCTCGGTGCCTGGCAGGTCACGCAGCGCCGCGCGGCGGGGCAGCGTGAGGTTCACCTGGCGCGAGGCCAGGCCGTAGCCGAACCGGCCGTAGATGCCGGCCTCCGCCGCGAACAACAGCGACACGGGCTCGTCGCGGTCGTGACAGTGCGCGAAGTGCTCGGCGATCATGGCGGAGAGCAGCCCGCGCCGCCGCCACTGCGGGTGCACGCCGACCCAGGTGAGGCCGGCGACCTTCAGTCTTCCGCCAGGCACCGGGCAGTGCCCGAACGGATAGGACGCGCGCAGCGCCACCAGTTCCTCGGGGCGCCCGCTGCGGATCACGGCGCGGGTGCGCTCCCAGGTGAGCGGGCTCGGTACGGCGAGCAGGTCCTCGAGAGCGTCGGTCGTGGGGAACGCCCACCGATCGAGTTCGAGAACCTCGGCGAGCCGGTCGGGACCGGGGCTGATCATGTCGAAGCCTTCAGGAAGCATGCGCCCACTCTGGCGCACCGGCGCCACCAGGCGCTACGTGCCGCCCGTGCGACGGCCACCGGGGAGGCCGGCGCCCGTCAAGGGGGGTGCGCGCGGCCTAGGCTCGGTGCATGGATGAGCAGGCGCGGGAACGGATCGCGACAGCGGCGCGGGAGGTGCTTCGGGCCAACGACACCGGCACGCTGGTGAAGGCCGCACCAGCGCTCTACCCGCACCAGTGGAGTTGGGACGCGGCGTTCATCTCGATCGGGCTGGCCACCTTCGACCTCCCGCGGGCGATCGCAGAACTCGAACACCTCCGGGCGGCGCAATGGCGTTCGGGGATGATCCCGCACATCGTGTTCAGCCCCGGCACCGGCTACTTCCCGGACGCGGCGCGGTGGCGCACCCAGTCCCTGAGCCCGGCAGGGGTGAAGACCTCCGGCATCTGCCAGCCACCCGTCCACGCGATCGCGTTGCGCCGGATCCGGCAGCGCGCCGCGGGCCGTTCCGGGGAGCCCGCCGTGCTGGACTACCTTCGGCGCACGTTCGACTCGTGGCTGGCGTGGCACCGGTGGCTGCACACTGCTCGGGCCGGGGAGTCCGGCCTGGTCACCATCCACCACGGCTGGGAGTCGGGGATGGACAACTCGCCCCGGTTCGATGCCCCCTATTCGCGGGTGGAGCCGGGCGAGCTTGAGCCGTTCACCCGCACCGACACCCGGCTGGCCGACCCGTCCGAGCGTCCCTCCGACCTGGAGTACCGGCGGTACCTGTGGCTCGTCCAGCAACTGGCGGACCTCGGCTACCGGGACGACCAGGCGCGGGAAGCCTGCGACTTCCAGGTCGAGGACGTGTTCTTCTCCGCCGTCCTCGCCGTCGCGGACGACGACCTCGCGGCCCTCGCCGAAGAACTCGGCCGCGGCGACGACGCACGGTGGTTGCGCGCCCACGCCGACCGAACCCGGGCCGCGGTGGACGCGACCATCGACCCGGCGACCGGCCTGGCTCGTGACCGGGACCTGCGCACCGGGGAGTGGCTGGGTGTCGCCTGCGTCTCGGGCTTCGCCCCGCTGCTGTGCACGGCGGACCGGGCGACCCGCGACGCGCAGGAGGAGTTGCTGAGCGGACCGGCCTGGCTCGGAGCGGAAGGGCTGGCCTTCGGCGTCCCGTGCTCGACCTCGCCGGCGTCCGACCGGTTCCAGCCGCGGCGCTACTGGCGCGGCCCGAACTGGCCCGTGCTGACCTGGTTCCTCGCCTTTCAGGCCCGTCGCGGCGGCAGCGAACGGCTGTTCTCCCGGCTTCGTGCCGAAGCGCTGGCCCAGCTCTCCGACCTGGAGTTCGGCGAGTACTACGAGCCGTTCACCGCCGAGCCACTGGGTTCGCGACGCCAGTCGTGGACGGCCGCGGTCGCCCTGGAGTGGCTGGCGCCGGAGGTCGGGGTCGGCTGAGTCGCGGACGCCCGCTCGGCCGGTTTGGGATTGGGCGCGCGATCAGGCACAATGGTGGGTCGGTTCCGGTTCACGCCACAGGGGTTCATCCAGCCCCGCATCATCGACGGGCGACCCGGGGCCGCGAGAACAGGAGAAACCATGAAGCAGGGCATCCACCCCGATTACGTGGAGACCCAGGTGACCTGCACCTGCGGCAATACGTTCACCACGCGCAGCACCGCGAAGAACGGCGTGATCCACGCCGAGGTCTGCGCCGCCTGCCACCCGTTCTACACGGGCAAGCAGAAGATCCTCGACACCGGTGGCCGCGTCGCCCGCTTCGAGAAGCGGTACGCGAAGCAGGCCCAGGCGAAGAAGAAGTAGCGACGTCAACGCCGGGCGCCAGGTCACTCCTGGCGCCCGGCGTTTGTCGTACCGGGCGTCGAGCGGCTCAGCCGGCGGCACCGGAGCCAGCCAACCAGACAGGGAGGATGCCGTGTTCGAGTCCGCAGCCGGCCTGCGCGAGGAGTTCGCCGAATTGGAGCAGCAGCTCGCCGATCCGGCCGTTCACGCCGACCTTGTCGCGTCCCGCCGGATCGGCCGGCGCTACGCCGAGCTCACCCCGATCGTGAAGAACCTCACCGCCCACGAGCAGCTGACCGCGGACCTCGCCGCGGCCCGGGAGTTGGCCGAAGAGGACCCGGCTTTCGCCGACGAGGCCGAGGGCATCGCCACGGAACTGGCCGAGGTGGAGGAGCGGCTCACCCGCCTGCTCGCCCCGCGCGACCCCAACGACTCCGCCGACTGCCTGATCGAGATCAAGTCGGGCGAGGGCGGTGAGGAGTCCGCCCTGTTCGCCGGTGACCTGTTCCGGATGTACTCCCGCTATGCGGAGACCCGGGGCTGGAAGGTGGAGGTGCTCGACGCCCAGGAGACTGACCTCGGCGGGTACAAGTCGGTCACGATGGCGGTGAAGGCAACCGGCAGCCCCGATCCGGAGAACGCCCCCTACGGCGTGCTGAAGTTCGAGGGCGGCGTGCACCGGGTGCAGCGGGTGCCCGTCACCGAGTCGCAGGGACGCATCCACACGTCTGCCGCGGGTGTGCTGGTGATGCCCGAGGTGGAGGCCACAGAGGTCGACATCGATCCCGACGACCTGCGCATCGACGTGTACCGGTCGTCGGGTCCGGGCGGCCAGGGCGTCAACACCACCGACTCCGCGGTGCGGATCACCCACCTGCCCAGCGGCATCGTGGTGTCCTGCCAGAACGAGCGCTCCCAGCTGCAGAACAAGGAGTCAGCGATGCGGATGCTGCGCGCCCGCCTGGTGACCCGAGCCGAGGAGGAGGCGGCCAGCGCCGCGTCCGAGGCCCGTCGGTCACAGGTGCGCACGGTGGACCGGTCCGAGCGGATCCGCACCTACAACTTCCCGGAGAACCGGATCGCCGATCATCGGATCGGCTTCAAGGCCTACAACCTCGACCACGTCCTTGGCGGCGACCTCTCGGCGGTGATCGAAGCGCTGCAGGCCGCTGACCTGGCCCAGCGCCTGGGCAGCGCCGGCTGATGCCGGCCGTCTCCGGGCTGCTCGCCGAGGGTCTTCGGCGTCTCGGTTCCGCGGCCGAGGCCCGCACGCTGCTCGGCCACGCGGCCGGGGTGGAGCCGTCCCGGCTCGCCCTGCTCAGCGAGGTCGCTGATGACGCCGCGGGCGCCTACGCCACCCTGCTGGAGCGTCGCGCCGCGGGCGAACCGGTGCAGTACCTCACCGGACGCGCCTGGTTCCGGACGGTGGAGGTTGCGGTCGCGCCGGGGGTGTTCATTCCGCGTCCGGAGACAGAAGTGATGACGGGTTGGGCGATCGACCGGCTGGTTGGCCTGCCCGGAGAGCCGGTGGTGGTGGAGCTGTGCGCCGGCAGCGGTGCGATCTCCGCGGCGATCGCGGCGGAACGCCCGGGCTGTCGCCAGTACGCCGTCGAGTTGTCGACCGCCGCGTGCCGGCTCGCGGAGCGGAACCTGGCCGGGACCGGGGTGGCGCTCGCGGAGGGGGACATGGCCGATGCCTTCCCCGACCTGGACGGCACCGTCGACCTCGTCATCGCCAATCCGCCGTACATCCCGCTGGAGGCGTGGGAGCACGTGGCGGCGGACGTCCGCACCCACGAGCCGGAGCTGGCGCTGTTCTCCGGCGCCGACGGCCTGGACGCCCTGAAGGTCGTCGCCCGGGTGGCGGCGCGACTGCTGCGTCCGGGCGGCTGGGTGTGCGCGGAGCACGCCGAGGTGCAGTCGGAATCGGTGGTGGGCGTGTTCGCGGGCGCTGGTGCGTTCACCCAGGTGGCCGACCACACCGACTACAACGACCGCCCCCGGTACGTCACCGCCGTCCGGGCCGCCAAGCTGGCAGGATGAGCTCCATGGCCAAGGTGTGGGACATCAGCGCCGATCCGGACGCGGCGATCGACGCGGCCGCGGCTGCCGTGGCGGAGGGGCTGTGCATCGTGCTGCCCACCGACACCGTGTACGGCATCGGCGCGGACGCGACGAACGCCGCAGCTGTGCAGGGACTGCTGGACGCCAAGGAGCGCGGCCGGGACATGCCTCCGCCCGTCCTGATCGCCGAGGTGGGCATGCTCCGCGCGCTCACCGATCAGGTCGGTCCTGCCGTGCTCGCGCTGGCCGAGGCCTTCTGGCCCGGCGCGCTGACCCTGGTCGTGACCGCGCACCCGCACCTGAGGATGGACCTCGGTGACCGGGGCGCCACCATTGCCGTGCGCGTCCCCGACCACGACTTCACCCGAGACCTGCTCCGGGCCACCGGGCCGCTGGCGGTCAGCTCGGCGAACGTGTCGGGCCGGCCGGCGGCCACGACCGTTGCCGAGGCGAAGGACCAGCTCGGCAAGCGGGTGAAGGTCTACCTGGACGGCGGCCCCGCCGCGGGTGGTGTTCCGTCCACGATCGTCGACCTGACCGGGGAACCGCGGATCCTGCGCGAGGGCGCGATCCCGCGGGCCGACCTCGCCGCGCTGGTCCCCGAGCTGGCCGAGCCCGAACCGCCCTCCGAAGCCCCGGACCCGTCGCTCAAGGCTCCGGAAGCGGCGGCCGGAACCCCAGATGCGCTGGTCGATCTGGTCGAGACCCCGGACGGGGAGCTGGTCAGCCCCGGCGAGCAGGATTCCGGGACGGAAGGCCCCGGCGAGGCCTGATGCGCGAATACCTGCTGGTGCTGCTGGTCGCAGCCGGGGTGACCTACCTGCTCAGCGGGCTGGCCCGCCGCCTTGCTTTCCGCTACAACGCGGTGGCAATGGTGCGCGAGCGGGACGTGCACACCAAGCCGATCCCGTACTTCGGCGGCGTCTCGATGTGGTTCGGCCTGGCCGCGGCGCTTCTGGTTGCCGCCCAGCTGCCTTGGCTCGGCGGGTTCCCACTGGTCACCCACGACGCCGGCGCGGTGCTCTTCGCCGGCGGCCTGATCTGCGCGGTGGGCGTGATGGACGACATGGTGGAGCTGAACGCGCTGGCCAAGATCGCCGGGCAACTGCTCGCCGCGGGGGTCGTCGTGCTGAACGGCGTGAAGGTCTACTGGATCCCGCTGCCGGACTCGATCGTCTCGCTCGACGACGGCACCTCGATCGCGTTGACCGTCGTGTTCATCTTCGTCGCGGTGAACGCGATCAACCTGATCGACGGGCTGGACGGGCTCGCCGCCGGCGTGGTGGCCATCGGTGCGGGAGCGTTCTTCACCTATGCCTACCTGCTGTCCTTCGAGCAGGAGCTGGTGCGGGCCACGACGTCCAGTCTGATCACGGTCGCGACGATCGGGGTGTGCCTGGGCTTCCTGCCCTACAACATCCACCGGGCCCGCATGTTCATGGGCGATTCCGGGGCCATGCTGCTCGGCTTCCTGCTGGCGACGGCGCTGATCAGCCTGACCGGCCAGATCGATCCGTCCAAGCTGGACGACTTCGGCTGGAGCGCCTGGGCGGCCTACATCCCGCTGCTGCTGCCCCTGGCCGTGCTCGCCCTCCCCGTGCTCGACCTGGTCCTGGCGTACATCCGCAGGACGCTGGCCGGGAAGCTCTGGTACCAGGCCGACAAGCAGCACCTCCACCATCGGATGCTGAACCTGGGCCACAGCCACGGCACGGCGGTCGCACTGCTCTGGCTGTGGACCGCGCTGGTCGCGTTCGGAGTGGTGCTGATCGGACTGTTCCCCTACCCGGCCACGATCGCGGGGTTCGTCGCGGGGGTCGCACTGGCGGCCTACCTCACCTGGGGACGGCGGACCGTGCGGCCGGCCGGTGGCTGATCCGGCGCCGGGCGTCGGGCCGAGCCCGAACGTCCAGCGCGCCCGCAAGCTCCTCCTTGGCGGCCTGGTCGGCGGCCATCTCGCCTGGCTCGCCTGCGTGGCGGCCTTCGGCGTAGCCGGGGGAGTGCGGGGGGCGGCGTCCGCCGCGCTCGGCGGCGTGGCTGCGCTCGCGTTCTTCACGATCGGGCAGGCGGTGCAGATCCGGGTGGCGGACGCGGACCCGCGGCGGGTGCTGTTCGCGTCCCTGGTCTCGTACGCGGTGCGAATCGGTGCCCTTGGCGGTCTGCTCGCCCTCGCGATGGCGAACCGCGAGCGACTCTCCGGTCTCGATCCGACCGCTGTGGCGATCGGATCCATCGCCGTCGTGGTGGGGTGGCTGGCCGGCGAGATCCGGATCTTCGTCAGGCTCCGGATCCCGGTTTTCGACGAAACCGGACACCCTCCGGACTCCCGCTAGTCAAGTGGTTATCTGAGCGCAATCCGGCTGGTAAGGTGCGGAAGGCCATGGGTGAGCAGAGCGGTATGGACGCAGGGCTGCGCGTTCTCAGCATCCTGATCTCGGGACTGATCTTCTACGGAGGACTGGGCTGGGTTCTGGACCGCTGGCTGCAGATCTCCTGGTGCCTGCCGGTGGGCATAGTGGTCGGCGCTGCTGCCGGCGTCTACATGGTCATCGCACGGTACGGACGATCCACATGATCAACGGACAGGAGCATGGATGGCCGGCGTGACCGGACTGCTGATTCCGCTGGAGTGGGCGGCCGAGTGTGCAGAGCAGGGGGAGGAAGGTGCCTCCGCCGGGTTTCCACCGGGGGTCTCGAGCTTCTGCTCGCGTCCCCTCTTCCCCGAGATGGGGGAGAACTGGGCCTGGCTGAACAACCATCTGGTGCAGGCGGTCGTCGGAGCCGCCCTCGTGATCGGCTTCTGGCTGTGGATGGCCCACCGTCAGAAGGTCGTCCCTGGCAAGCGCCAGTTCCTCGGCGAGGCCCTCTACAACGTCCTGCGCAACGGCATCGCGCGCGACATCGTCGGCCACGACTACCAGCGCTTCGTGCCGTACCTGGTCGCCCTGTTCAGCTTCATCCTGGTGAACAACCTCTTCGGCGAGTTCTTCCTGTTCATGTTCCCGACCTTCTCCAAGATCGGCTACGCGTGGGCTCTGGCGATCCTGTCCTGGCTGCTCTACAACGGGGTCGGCATCGCGAAGTGGGGCTTCTTCGGATACCTCAAGCGCACAACGCTGCCCGCGGGTGTGCCGAAGGCCCTGTGGGTCCTGATCATCCCGCTGGAGTTCCTCTCGAACCTCGTCGTGCGGCCGATCACGCTCGCCCTTCGTCTCTTCGCGAACCTCTTCGCCGGCCACCTGGTCGTGCTGGTCTTCGTGCTCGGCGGCACTCTCCTGCTGGAGAGCGGCCAGCTGGGGCTCGTGGCCGCAGGCGGGGCCTCGCTCATCTTCAGCTTCGCGATCTTCGGCCTGGAGATCTTCGTCGGTGTCCTGCAGGCCTACATCTTCACCGTCCTCACCGCCCAATACGTCTCCTCGGCGATCGCCGAGGAACACTGAGCAACGCCAAGTAACCCTCGAAAGGAAAGCTCACATGCTCCCCTTGGACATCGCCATCAACGGCTCCCTGAACATGCTCGGCTACGGCTTGGCTACGCTCGGTCCGGCCCTGGGCGTGGCCTGGATCTTCTCCTCGGTGATCACCGGCACCGCACGGCAGCCCGAGGCCCGCGGCGCCATGCTGAGCACGGCCTGGATCGGCTTCGCCGTGGTTGAGGCGCTCGCGATCATCGGCATCGCGCTCGCCTTCGTGCTCTGAGGCTGCCGAACATGCTCATCCTTGAAGGGGTCGACTTCGGGCCACTGGTCCCCGAGCACCTCTCGGAGATGATCGCCGGCGCCGTCCTGTTCCTGCTGATCTGGTGGGTGGCGGCGAAGAAGGTGGTGCCGGTCTTCGAGAAGACCTACGCCGAGCGCACCGCCGAGATCACCGGCGGCATCGAGAAGGCCGAATCCGCGCAGGCCGAAGCGGCAGCGGCGCTGGCCCAGTATCAGGCGCAGCTCGCCACCGCCCGCGAGGAGGCGGGGCGTATCCGCGAGGAGGCCAGGACCCAGGCCGTGACCCTCGCCGCGGAGATCCGCGAGCAGGCGCAGGCCGACTCGGCACGACTGCTGGCCTCGGCGAAGGCCCAGATCGAGGCCGAGCGGGCGCAGGTGATCAGCCAGCTCCGCTCCGAGGTGGGCGGCCTGGCCACCGAGCTCGCCGGACGGATCGTCGGGGAGTCCCTCGAGGACGACGAGCGTGCCCGCCGCAGCGTGGAGCGCTTCATCGCCGAGCTTGAGGCCGAACCCGTGCCGGAGAAGGCATGACCACCCCACGGAGTTCTTCTCCTCCGCTGCGCTCCCCCGAACAACTCCGCGGGGGCCCAGAATGAGCGCCGCCGCCGAGGCCCGGCTGTCCGAACTCGACCGGGCGCTGGACGTCCAGAAGTCGAGTCCGGAACTCGCGGCCGAGCTCTTCGCGGTGGCGGACCTGCTCGGGGCGCAGGTCTCGCTGCGCAACGCCCTGGCTGATCCGACGGTGCCGGACGACCGGCGCCGCGAGCTCGCCGCCCGGCTGTTCGGCCAGCGGCTGGGCAAGGCCGCGTCGGCGGTGGTCGCATCGGCGTCCGGCCTGCGCTGGGGGACGGCATCCGGGCTGACCGCAGCGATCGACCGCCAGGGCGTGCGGGCACTGTTCGCGCATGCCCTCGAGGCCGGCACGCTGGACACGGTGGAGGAGCAGCTCTTCCGGTTCGTTCGCACGGTGGTCGGGGACACTGCCCTGCGGCAGGTACTGGACGACCGGACGGCGCCGGTGCCGGCCCGCCAGCAGCTGGTCGACGACCTGCTCGTCGGCAAGGCGGACGCTGACACGGTGGCGCTCGCCCGACGCGCAGTGGCCCGGGCCACGGTCTCGTTCGAGGCCACCGCCGAGAGCTACCTCGGCCTGGCTGCGGCGATCCGGAATCGCGCGGTCGCGACGGTGACGGTTGCACAGCCCCTCACCGATGAGCACAAGCAGCGGCTGCAGGCCGCGATCGAGCGGCAGCTGGGCCGGCAGGTGAGCCTGCAGGTCGTCGTGGACCCCGCGGTCCTCGGCGGTGCCCGGGTGCAGGTCGGCGACGAGGTGATCGAGGGCACCGTCGCCGGACGCCTGGCCGCAGCAAGCAAGCAACTGACCCAGTAGATCGAAAGCAGAAGGTGCACAAATGGCGGAACTGACCATCAGCCCCGACGAGATCCGGGACGCGCTGGAGACGTTCGTGTCCAACTTCAAGCCCGACGCCGCAGCGAGGGACGAGGTGGGCACCGTGGTGACCTCCGGCGACGGCATCGCCCGCGTCGAGGGCCTGCCCTCGGCCATGGCGAACGAGTTGCTGGAGTTTGCCAACGGCACGCTCGGCATCGCGCTGAACCTCGACGTCCGTGAGATCGGCGTCGTCGTGCTGGGCGACTCCGAGGGAATCGAGGAGGGCTCGGTCGTGCGCCGTACCGGCGAGGTGCTGAGCGTCCCGGTCGGGGACGGCTACCTCGGCCGCGTGGTCAACGCGATGGGCGACCCGATCGACGGCCTCGGTGAGCTCACGAACGTGAACGAGCGTCGCGAACTGGAGTTGCAGGCCGCCGGCGTGATGGACCGCCAGAGCGTGAACGAGCCGCTGCAGACCGGAATCAAGGCCATCGACTCGATGACCCCGATCGGCCGCGGCCAGCGCCAGCTGATCATCGGTGACCGCAAGACCGGCAAGACCGCGATCGCGGTGGACACGATCATCAACCAGAAGGCCGCCTGGGCCACCGGCGACCCGAAGAAGCAGGTGCGCTGCATCTACGTCGCGATCGGCCAGAAGGGCTCCACGATCGCCGCCCTGCGGACGACGCTGGAGGAGGCCGGTGCGCTGGAGTACACGACCATCGTGCACGCACCGGCGTCGGACCCGGCCGGCTACAAGTACATCGCCCCGTACTCCGGCTCGGCCATCGGCCAGCACTGGATGTACCAGGGCAAGCACGTCCTGATCGTCTTCGACGACCTGACCAAGCAGGCCGAGGCGTACCGGGCCATGTCGCTGCTGCTGCGCCGGCCTCCGGGCCGCGAGGCATACCCGGGCGACGTGTTCTACCTGCACAGCCGCTTGCTGGAGCGCTGCGCGAAGCTGTCCGACGCGCTCGGTGGGGGCTCGATGACCGGCCTGCCGATCATCGAGACGAAGGCCAACGACGTCTCGGCCTACATCCCGACCAACGTGATCTCGATCACCGACGGCCAGATCTTCCTGCAGTCCGACCTGTTCAACGCGAACCAGCGTCCGGCGATCGACGTGGGCATCTCGGTGTCCCGGGTCGGTGGCGCCGCGCAGATCAAGGCGATGAAGAGCGTGGCCGGCACGCTGAAGATCGGCCTGGCCCAGTACCGCGACATGGAGGCGTTCGCCATGTTCGCCTCCGACCTGGACGCCGCGTCCCGCCGCCAGCTCGATCGCGGCGCGCGGCTCGTCGAACTGCTCCGCCAGCCGCAGTACAGCCCCTACCCGGTCGCCGAACAGGTGATCAGCGTGTGGGGCGGCACGACCGGCAAGTTCGACAACGTCCCGGTGAGCGACGTGCTGCGCTACGAGCGCGAGTTCCTCGACTACCTGCGCCACAACACCAAGGTGCTCGACACCATCGCGGAGACGGGCCAGTTCACCGCGGACACCGAGCAGGTCGTGCTGGAGGCGATGGAGGGCTTCAGGGCCCAGTTCGTGAGTGGCGACGGCAAGCCGCTGGCCACCGGCGACCCCGTCTCGGCGCCGATCGCGGACGAGGACCTCGACCACGAGCAGATCGTGGTGAAGAAGATCCCGACGAAGAAGCGGGGTTGATCGGATGCCAGCCAGCCTGCGGGAGCTGCGACAGCGCCGGAAGTCGGTGAGCGCGACCAAGAAGATCACCAGGGCGATGGAGTTGATCGCGTCCTCGAGGATCATCCGGGCGCAGCAGGCCGCTGCCCGGGCGCTGCCGTACACCCGTGAGCTGAACCGGGCGGTGTCGGCGGTGGCGAACAAGTCGCGCCTGGACCACCCGCTGACTCGTGACGTCGAGAATCCCCAGCGCGTCGCGGTGCTGTTCATCACCTCCGACCGGGGCATGAACGGCGCCTACTCCTCCAACGTGATCAAGACGGTCGCGGCCTTCCGCCAGCGCGAGGAGGAGCAGGAGGGCAGGGAGATCGTCCGTTACGTCGTGGGACGCAAGGGCATCGGCTACCTGAAGTACCGCAACATTCCGATCCACGCCCAGTGGGAGGGGTTCTCCGACGCCCCGACCTACGACCGCGCCGTCGAGATCGCCAACACGCTGCTGGACGACTTCCTCAGGCCCACCGAAGAGGGTGGCGTGGACGAGATCTGGGCGGTGTACACCAGGATGGAGTCGATGCTCACCCAGACCCCGCGGATCCGGCGGCTCCTTCCGCTGGAAGTCGTGGAGGGCGTGCAGGAGCCCGATCCGGAGCACCCGGACGCGCTCTACCTGTTCGAGCCCGACCCGGACGACGTCCTCAACGCGTTGCTGCCGCTGTACGTGCGCAGCCGGGTGTGGTTCTACCTGTTGCAGTCGGCTGCGTCCCAGCTGGCCAGCCAGCAGCGGGCCATGAAGTCGGCGACCGACAACGCCCAGCAACTGATCGAGCGGCTCACCCGGGAGGCCAACCAGGCCCGGCAGGCCGAGATCACCCAGGAAATCAGCGAGATCGTCGGCGGCGCGAGCGCGCTTGCCGACCTGACCGAGAACGAGTAGGCGAGGCAGACAATGACCGTGACGCAGACCCCGACCGAGGCCGCACCGGCCGCTGTGACCGGGCGGGTTGCCCGGGTGATCGGACCCGTGGTGGACGTGGAGTTCGCCGCCGGCCAGATGCCCGAGATCTACAACAAGCTGCTGATCGAGATCGAGGACGGCGAGCACACCCGCACGATCGCGGCCGAGGTGGCGCTGCATGTGGGCGACAACATCGTCCGGGCGATCTCGCTGAAGCCGACCGACGGCATGCGGCGCGGCGGCCTGGTCATCGACACCGGCGCGCCGATCAGCGTGCCTGTCGGCGACGTGACCAAGGGCAAGGTGTGGAACGTCACCGGCGAGTGCCTGAGCGAGGACATCTCGAAGCTGGAGATCACCGACCGCTGGCCCATCCACCGCTCGGCGCCCGCCTTCGACACCCTGGAGCCGCGGACCCAGATGCTGGAGACCGGCATCAAGGTGCTCGACCTGCTCACCCCGTATGTGCAGGGCGGCAAGATCGGCCTGTTCGGTGGCGCGGGCGTGGGCAAGACGGTGCTGATCCAGGAAATGATCTACCGGATCGCGCACAACTTCGGCGGCACCTCGGTGTTCGCCGGCGTGGGGGAGCGCACCCGCGAGGGCAACGACCTGATCGAGGAGATGATCGACGCCGGCGTCATGAAGGACACCGCGCTCGTCTTCGGCCAAATGGACGAGCCGCCGGGCACGCGCCTGCGGGTCGCGCTGTCGGCGCTGACCATGGCCGAGTACTTCCGTGACGTGCAGAACCAGGACGTGCTGCTGTTCATCGACAACATCTTCCGGTTCACCCAGGCCGGCTCGGAGGTGTCCACGCTGCTGGGCCGGATGCCGTCCGCCGTGGGCTACCAGCCGAACCTGGCCGACGAGATGGGCCAGCTGCAGGAGCGGATCACGTCCACCAGGGGCCACTCGATCACCTCGATGCAGGCGATCTACGTGCCGGCCGACGACTACACCGACCCGGCGCCGGCGACGACGTTCGCCCACCTGGACGCGACCACCGAGTTGAGCCGCGAGATCGCGTCCCGCGGCCTGTACCCGGCCGTCGACCCGCTGTCCAGCTCGTCGCGGATCATGGACCCGCAGTTCATCGGGCAGGAGCACTACGACACGGCGACCCGGGTGAAGCAGATCCTGCAGCGCAACAAGGAACTGCAGGACATCATCGCGATCCTCGGCGTGGACGAGCTGAGCGAGGAGGACAAGATCATCGTCGCCCGCGCCCGCCGGCTGCAGCAGTTCCTCAGCCAGAACACCTACATGGCCGAGAAGTTCACCAACGTGCCGGGCTCCACGGTCCCGCTGGCCGACACGATCGAGGCGTTCAAGATGATCTGTGACGGCGAGGTCGACCACGTCGCCGAGCAGGCCTTCTTCAACGTCGGCGGCATGGACATGGTGATGGAGAACTGGAACCGGATCCAGAAGGAAGGCTGAGGTGGCGGTCCTGCTGGTCGAGGTGGTCTCGGCGGACGGCATCGCCTGGGGGGGTGAGGCGCTGAGCGTGATCGCGCGCACCGTCGAGGGTGACGTCGGGGTCATGCCGGGTCATGAGCCGTTCCTGGCGATCCTGGTGCCGTGTGCCGCCGAGGTGCTGACCGCGGACGGTCACCGCGAGGTGGTGGCCGTCGACGGAGGCTTCATCTCGGTGGCCGACAACCGCGTCTCGCTGCTGTCGCAGTTCGCGAAGATCGCCAAGGAGATCGACCTGAACGCTGCCGAGCACGAACTGGCCGCGGCCGAGCGTCGGCTCAACGCCGGCGACCTGGACGAGGAGACGCGGCAGCACTTCCTGCGCGCGCAGGCCCAGGTACGGGCCGCACACCTGGCGCAGAGCGCGAAGTAGGGCTCAGGGTCGACGCGGATGGACTGGGTTGGCTACACCGAGTGGGTGGCGCTGGCGTTGGTCCTTCTGCTCCTGGCGCCCGTGGTGTTCCTCGGCGTCCGGCGGCGTTGGCTCTCCCGGCAGGGTGGACTGTTCGACTGCTCGGTGCGCCTGTCCGGCAAGTCGCCCGGCTCGGGGTGGGCACTCGGAGTGGCCCGCTACTCCGGCGACAACCTGGAGTGGTTCCGGGTGTTCTCGATCGCGCTGCGTCCCCGGCTGATCTTCCCGCGCTCGCAGGCGCGTGCGGGCGCGCAGCGGGACCCCGACCCGATCGAGTCGGTGTTGCTCTATGACGAGCAGCGCATCCTCACCCTCGAGCTCGCGGACGGTCGGTCCTGGGAGCTGGCCATGTCGACGGCGTCCCTCACCGGCCTGCTCAGCTGGCTGGAGTCCGCACCGCCCGGCGCGCGTTACCGCTGATGGACCAGGTTGGGGACGGTTCCGAACTCGGTCCAGGTTGGACCAGGTTGGGGACGGTTCCGAACTCGGTCCACCTCCCCTTCGGGCCCGGCGATCGCGAAGTTATCCACAGATTGCGTATGGACCTCTCCCGCCGGCGGATCGCGCTGCATAGGCTCACCGCTCAACACGATGAGCGAGGGGCGACATGCCGCGGCGGGCACGACGGACGGCTGGTTCGGGGATCTATCACGTGATGTTGCGTGGGGTGAATCGTGACCCGATCTTCCTCGACGATGAGGATCGGACCTACTTCCTCCGGACGCTGGGGACGGTCAGGGATGCCTCGGGGTGTCGGGTGCTGGCCTACTGCCTCATGGACAATCACGTACACCTCGTGCTGCGCACGGGCGCGGAGCCGCTCGGCGCGATCGTGAAGAGGCTGGGCGTGCGGTACGTGCGCTGGTTCAACCGTAGGTACGATCGCGTGGGCCACCTCTTCCAGGATCGCTTCAAGAGCGTTCCCGTGGAGACGGACCCGCACTTCGTATCGCTGCTTCGCTACGTGTGGAACAACCCCGTCAAGGCAGGGCTGGTCGTCCGTCCGGATGAGTACCGGTGGAGCAGTCGGCGGTGCTTCGGTGGTCCGTCCCATCTGATCGACGCGGACGAATTGGACGCTCTGCTGGCGTCCGACCCGCTTGCCGACGACGTGGGGGAGGAGCTGCCGCTGTGGGACGGCCCTCGCAGCCCTGGCTCGCGTCCCAGGTACTCCGACGAGCAGGCCGCGGCCCTTCTCGAACAGGCGTGCGGCGCGGTCAGTCCGGACGAGTTCCTCCGGCTGGCCGAGCGCACCCAGCGAATGGCGATCCGTGAACTCCGCGTCCGCTCGGTCAGCTTCAATCAGCTGGCCGCGATCACCGGGATCAGCGCCACCACGCTCAAGCGGCGGCATGCCACCCGGAGCGCGGCCAACTAGGAGTGGACCGGGTTAGGAACCGTCCCCGATTTGGTCCGCCGATCCGGGTGGACCGGGTTAGGAACCGTCCCCGATTTGGTCCGCCGATCCGGGTGGACCAAGTTAGGAACCGTCCCCGATTTGGTCCGCCGACCGGGGTGGACCGGGTTAGGAACCGTCCCCGGTTTGGTCCGGGCGGGTGATGCGGGAGCGCTGGCGCCGTGCGCGGGGTTCGGTGACCTCGCGGTCCTTGCCGGGCACCCACAGCACCTCTCCGGCCGCCTGGCCGGCGGCACGGGCGAGGATGAACAGCAGGTCCGAGAGCCGGTTCAGGTAGCCCAGCGCGAGCGGGTTCACCCCACCGGGGCCGCCGTCGGAGGCCGGCTCGGTGCCGTAGACGTCGACAGCGGCCCAGCCGGCCCGCTCGGCACGCCGGACGACGCTGCGCGCCAGGTGCAGCAGCGCCGCGGTCTGGCTGCCGCCCGGCAGGATGAACGAGCGCAGCGGGGGCAGCGGGTCGCCGAACTCGTCGCACCAGCCCTCCAGCCGGTCGATGTAGGGCTGGATCACTCGCAGCGGCTCGTACGGGGGGTCGGCAGTGAGCGGGTTGGACAGGTCGGCACCGCAGTCGAACAACTCGTTCTGGACGTGTCGCAGCACCTCGCGGACCGGCTCCGGCAGATCTGGCTGGACGACGACCACGCCGAGCAGGGAGTTCGCCTCGTCCACGTGGCCGTACGCTTCGACGCGCGGATCGGTCTTGGCCGTTTCCGACAGGTCGGAGAGACGGGTTCGGCCGGCGTCCCCGGTGCGGGTGTAGATGCGGGTGAGGTTGACCATGAACCCCAACCTACCGGGCGAGCTTGGCGCACTGTGGCAGGGTTGGGGCGTGAAGAGACCCACCCTGCTGCTGACCCTCCTGCTCCTCGGGGCGAGCGTTTCCGCCTGCACGTCCAGCACCCCGGCCGCACCGGCAGCGCAGGGCGGTACGACCTGCGCCTACCAGGCCGCAGGCACTGCAGCGAAGAAGGTCTCCCTGCCGCCCACCTCGGGCGTGCCGAACACGGGAACGGTGACCTACCACCTCCAGCTGAACCAGGCCAAGCTCGCCGTGGCCCTCGACCAGGCGCACGCCCCCTGCACGGTGAACTCCTTTCTCTCGCTGGCGCGACAGGGCTATTTCGACAACACCTCCTGCCACCGCCTCGTGGACGGCAACGGGCTGTATGTGCTGCAGTGCGGCGATCCGACGGGCACCGGCACCGGCGGCCCGGGCTACCAGTTCGCGGACGAACTCTCCGGCAACGAGACCTACACCGCCGGCACGCTGGCGATGGCGAATGCCGGGCCCGGCACGAACGGGTCACAGTTCTTCATCGTCTACGCCGACAGCCAGTTGACCGCGAACTACACCGTGTTCGGCCATGTCGATGCCGAGGGCATCAACGCGGTGGCCGGCATCGCGGAGGGAGGCCAGGACGGCAGCTGGGGCGACGGCAGCGGCAGGCCGCTGACTCCGGTCGTGATCAAGGCCGTGACGGCGGGCTGACCCGCTCGGCGAAGCCACGCAGCGCGTCGAAGGTGAACTCGGGCGCGTCCGTGTGTACCCAGTGGCCCGCACCGGGCACCACAACCTTCTGCACGGCAGGGAACAGCCGGCGCATCTCGGCCTCGTGCTCGGGACGGACATACGGCGAGCGCTCGCCGGCCAGCCATAGCACCGGCCCGGTGAAGGGGGCTGCGGTGACCTCGGGCCAGCCGCCAATGGCGTCCAGCGAATCGCCCAGCAGCGCCAGGTTCGGCTGCCAGTGCCAGCCGCCCTTGCGGCGCAGGTTCTGCAGCAGGAAGAGCCGCACGGCGTCATCGGGGACCTGCGCGCGCAGCCGCTCGTCGGCCTCGGCCCGGGAACCGAGAGTGGACAGGTCGAGCCCGCGCAGCGCGGCGACCAGAGGGGTGAAGGTGTCGACCTGGGCGGAGTGGCCGGGGGCGATATCCACGACGACCAGCCCCGCGACCAGCCCCGGATGGGCGAGCGCGGTGAGCATCGCGACCTTGCCGCCCATCGAGTGCCCGACGAGGATCAGCTGGGCGGCGGAGCCCATCCGCAGGTCGATCTCCGCGGCGACGGCATCGGCCATCGACGCATAGCGGAACTCGTCGGTCCAGCCGCTGCGGCCGTGGTTCGGCAGGTCGAACAGGACCGCAGGGTAGCCGGCGGCGTCGAGCTGTTGCGCCAGCAGCGTCCAGTTCCGGCCACGTCCGAGCAGTCCGTGCAGGAAGGCGAACCGGGGTCGTCCCGAACCCACGAGCTCGGTGTACAGCGCGGTCATCAGCGCCGCCGCTGCCAGCAGGAGGTGTGCCAGTGGCGGCGCTCGTCGACCGCAGAGGTGGAACCGATGCTGGCCTCCCGGGGCCAGACGACCAGGTGTGCCGTTCCCGGGGCCAGCGGACGCCCGCAGCCGGGACACTGGTAGGTCTTGGTGGCCGCATCGGCCGGCATGGTCTGTACCATCCACTCGCCGTCCTGCCGGCGCTCCAGTCGCGCGAACGCACCCGAGGACAGGGGTCTGGGCGCGCGCAGATGCTTCGAGGGACGTCTGACCATACCCAAGTCCTATGCCAGCGTGCGGGTCTCGGGCAAGTCGGCCAACCGGTGGGTGGCGGGGCGGGGAGTAGTAGGTTGTCCGGGTGCGTCTGCTGATTGCCCGTTGCCAGGTCGACTATGCCGGACGGCTCTCCGCGCACCTGCCGATGGCCACCCGCCTGATCATGGTGAAGGCGGACGGTTCGGTCTCCGTCCACGCCGACGACCGCGCGTACAAGCCGCTGAACTGGATGAGCGCCCCCTGCACGCTGACGGTGAGCCCTCCGCCGGCGGATGTCGAGGCGGTGCCGGCAGCCGACGAGGACGGCCTCACCGAGGTCTGGGAGGTCCACAACGGCGACGGTGACACCCTGCAGATCGCGATCGGCGAGGTGTTCCACGACTCCAGCCATGACCTCGGGGTGGATCCCGGGCTGCAGAAGGACGGCGTGGAGGCCCACCTGCAGGTGCTGCTGGCCGAGAACCCTGCCACTTTCGGCGACGGCTGGAGCCTGGTCAGGCGGGAGCACCCGACGCCGATCGGCCCGGTGGACATCCTGTTCCGCGACCACAACGGAACCTACGTTGCGGTCGAGGTGAAGCGTCGTGGCGAGATCGACGGCGTGGAGCAGCTGGCGCGCTACCTCGAGCTGATGAACGCCGACCCGTTGCTGGCTCCGGTCCGCGGCGTCTTCGCGGCCCAGTTGATCAAGCCGCAGGCACGGACGCTGGCCGGCACCCGCGGGATCGACTGCCTGCTGGTCGACTACGACGCCCTGCGCGGGCTGGACAACGCCGAGGATCGCCTGTTCTGATCGCTGTCCCAGCGAAGGCCCCCGTTCCGGTCGACGGCCCGTGCCCTGGCGCAGGCGCTCGACGCGAAGGGGGGCGCTCGGCGGGGGTCAGGTGCGCGCCAGGTGCGGCAGGAGCACCTCGCGGTACAGCAGGAGCAGGGCGGCAGTGAGCGGGATCGCGAGGACGGCTCCGATGAAGCCGAACACCACACCCCCGGAGATCGCGGCCAGCATCACCAGGACGGCCGGGATCTTCACCGACCGGGAGAAGATGCGGGGCTGGATGAAGTAGGCGTCCACCTGCTGGTAGGCCAGGAAGAAGAACAGCGTGATCAGCCCCGTGGTGGGGGAGAAGGAAAACCCGACGATCGAGAGGATGATGATCGAGATCGAGGTGCCGATCAGGGGGACGAAGGCAAGGATCCCCGCCACCACTGCCAGGGCCACCGCGTACTGCCCCATGTCCATGACGTTGAGGAAGACGAACGACACGATCATCCACAGGATCACCACGATGAACAGCCCGGACACGTAGCCGCCGACCCGCTTGAACATCTCGTTGGCGAGGTACTTCACGCGGGGGCGCCGGGAGGCCGGCGCCAGCTGGTAGATGACTTCCTTGATCGCGGGGAGCGTGGTCAGGAAGTAGAGGGTGAGCACGGTGGTGACAATGACGGAGAAGATCGAGTTCGCCACCACCTGGCCCGCGCCGACCAGGCCGCCGAACAGGCCTGAGATCAGCTCACCGGAGGTGAGGAAGGTGACCGCCTTGTCGATCACGTGGAACTGTGCGTCGAGCGCCGCGATCTGGGGGTTCTGCCGGAGGTTGTCGAGGTAGGTCGGCGCGCGCAGCATGAGGATGTTCACCTGCTCGGACACGACCGGCACCAGCGCCCACCCGGCCAGGACGAGGAGGCTGATCAGGCCGAGTGCGACCAGGAGCACCGCGACGCCGCGGCGCACGCCGCGGTGGTGCAGCCAGTCCACGGCCGGGTTGAGCCCCAACGCGATCGCGAGGGAGAGAAGCACCAGCACGATCACGGTCTTGAGCGACACCGCGAGCGTGACCAGCCCGAAAGCCGTCATCGCACCGATGGCCAGGAAGAAGCCGATCTGGAACGGATTGCGTTCGAGCAGGGAGACCCGGCGATCGAGGCCTGAGCCGAGCCCGTCCGCGAGGTCGGGCGTGGGCTGGGTGGTACGCCGCCACTTGCGCAGCCAGCCACGGGTAGCGGGGGGTGCCGGCGGGGTGTGCGCGGACGCGGGGGTACGGGCGGACGGCGCCCGCGGCGGTGGGGGCGCGGGCTGCTCGGTCTCGTTGTCGCTCACGTGGTGGCGTCTTCGTCCGGGTGCGCGTCGGCGCTGCTGCGCGCGAGCGCGGACAGCTCACCGAGTTGCGCGACGATCGACATGCGCCGTTCCACCAGTTCGGCGATCTCGGCCTCGAGAGCGGCCTTGCGGGCCCGCGTGTCGGCGAGGGCCTCCGCGCTGGCCTTCTTCGCGGCGTTGTCGGCTGCAGTCGTGATCTGGGCGGCCTTCGCGTGAGCGGCCGCGACGATCTGGTCGGCCTCTGCGTGGGCGGCCTGGCGCCGCTGGTCCCAGGTGAGCGCGTCCTTCTCGAGCCTGCCGGCGTATTCCTCGGCCTGGCTGCGCGCCGTGGCCATCAGCTCCTCGACCTCTGCGGACGCGGCCTCATGGGCGGCCTTCAGTTCGGCAAGTGCGGTTTCCCGCTCGCGGGCGACGTCGCGGTGGTGCTCGGCAGCCTCGAGTTCAGCGTCGGCGATGCTCTTCTCCGCGGCGAGGCGGGCCTCCTCGGCAACCACCTTCGCCTTGGTCTCCGCCTCGACGAGGACCTGGGCTGCGTGTCGTTCGGCGAACTGGCGTACCGCCTGGGCCTCGTCCTTGGCGGCCTGCAACTCGGCGGCGGTCTGCTCGCTCAGCGTGCGCCGCAGTTGCTCGAGTTCGCTGGTGGAGGACGCCTGCGATGTGTCCAGGCTCAGCCTGGCTGCCGCCGCCACCTTCTCGGCGTCGGTGTGGGCACGGGAGAGGATCTCCTGGGCGCGGCGTTCCGCGGTGTGGACCAGCTCATCCGCCTGTGACTCAGCGGCCTTGAGTAGTGCCCGGGCATGCCCGCCGAGCCGCGCGAAGTCCGTGTCCCCGGCACGCGCGGCGGACTCGATGAGCTGCCGCTGCTGGTGCCGCAACTCGGTCTTGGCGCGAGCGAGCTGGGCCTCGACGTCGCGGACGTAGGCGTCCACCGCACCGCGGTCGTAGCCGCGCAGCGTCTGCGGGAAGTTGCCGACCGCGGAGGCGGTCTCGTCGAACAGGTCCAGGCCGGGCGTCACGTCGCTCATTGCCAGCGTCCTCCTTCGTCCTTCCTCGATGCTACTGACCCGGATCCCGGAAGATCCGGGTCAGCAGCATCGAGGCCGTACGAGATCGCTCAGTGCGCGGACGGGGCGGGCTCCACGATCTCGAGCAGGATGCCGCCGGTGCTCTTGGGGTGCGCGAAGTTGATCCTCGAGCCGCCGGTGCCGATCTTGGGCGTGTCGTAGAGCAGCGTGGCGCCGCGCTCGCGCAGCTTCGCGCACGCGGCGTCGATGTCTGCTACCCGGTAGCAGACCTGCTGGATGCCGCCACGACCGCCGTTTCGTTCGAGCCACTTGGCGATGGTGCTGTTCTCGTTCAGCGGCGCGAGAAGCTGGACCTGGGCGTTCTCGGGGAGCTGGTCACCGGTCCCGAGCATGGCCTCCTCGACGCCCTGCTCCTCGTTGGTCTCGCGGTGGAGAAGCCGCCAGCCGAAGACCTCGGTGTGCAGCTTGATCGCGTCATCGAGGTTGGGGACGGCGTAGCCGACGTGGTCGATGCAGATGAAAATGTCGTCGTTGCTCATGGGTTCAGCCTATTCCCATTGGTCAGGCCAGAACGCCGTCGACCACCTGCTTGGCCTCGGCCTGAACCTGTGCCAGGTGCTCGGGGCCCAGCAGGCTCTCGGCGTAGATCTTGTACACGTTCTCCGTACCCGAGGGACGGGCGGCGAACCACGCCGAATCCGTGGTCACCTTCAGGCCGCCGATCGCAGCGCCGTTGCCCGGGGCGTGGGTCAGAGTGGCGGTGATCTGCTCGCCGGCCAGGGTCGTCGCCGTCACATCGGAGGCATCGAGCTTGGCCAGCTTGGCCTTCTGCTCGCGGGTGGCCGGGGCATCGATGCGGGCATAACTGGACGCGCCGAAGCGGGCCTCCAGGTCGGCGTAGTGCTGGCTCGGCGTCTTGCCGGTGACGGCGGTGATCTCCGAAGCGAGCAGCGCCAGCAGAATGCCGTCCTTGTCGGTGGTCCAGGTGGAGCCGTCCTTGGCCAGGAAGGACGCCCCTGCGGACTCCTCCCCACCGAAGCCGAGCTCGCCGCTGATCAGGCCGGGGACGAACCACTTGAAGCCCACCGGCACCTCGACCAGGGTGCGGCCGAGGTCGGCGGCCACCTTGTCGATCAGCGAGGACGAGACCAGCGTCTTGCCCACGCCGGCGTCGGCGCGCCAGTTCGGCCGGTGGCTGAACAGGTACTGGATGGCGACGGCGAGGTAGGCGTTGGGGTTCATCAGGCCCGCGTCCGGGGTGACGATGCCATGCCGGTCGGAGTCGGCGTCGTTGCCGGTGGAGATCTGGAAGCGGTCGCGGTTGGCGATCAGGCTGGCCATCGCGTACGGCGAGGAGCAGTCCATCCGGATCTTGCCGTCCCAGTCGAGGGTCATGAACCGCCAGGCGGGGTCGACGGTCGGGTTCACCACCGTGAGGTCGATGCCCAGCCGGTCGCTGATGTACTGCCAGTACTGCACCGAGGCGCCGCCGAGCGGGTCGGCGCCGATGTGGACTCCGGCGGACGCGATGGCGTCCAGGTCCAGCGCGTTGCGCAGATCCTCGCAGTAGGCCCCCAGGTAGTCGACGCGAGCCACGTCGGGTGCGGCCTGCTCGTAGGGCGTCCGCTTGATCGCGCCAGGGTTGCGCAGCAGCTCGTTGGCGCGTCCGGCGATCCACCCGGTGGCGTCGGTGTCGGCGGGACCGCCGTGTGGCGGGTTGTACTTGAAGCCGCCGTCACGCGGCGGGTTGTGCGACGGGGTGACCACGATGCCGTCCGCGCGTGGTCCGGAGTGGGTCTTGTTGTAGACGATGATCGCCCGGGAGACCGACGGCGTGGGGGTGTAGTCCTCGTCGCGCTCGGCGCGGATCGAGACGCCCTGGGCGTGCAGCACCTCGATGGCGGTGCGCCACGCGGGAGCGGAGAGGGCGTGGGTGTCCTTCCCGATGTAGAGCGGTCCTGTGATGCCCTGCCCGGCCCGGTACTCGACGATCGCCTGGGTGGTGGCGGCGATGTGGGCGTCGTTGAACGCGGCGTCGAGGCTGGACCCGCGGTGGCCGGACGTTCCGAACACCACCTGCTGGTCGGGATTGTCGGGATCGGGGACGAGGTCGTAGTAGGCGGCGATCAGAGCATCGACGTCGATGAGGTCCTCGGGCAGTGCGACCTGCCCGGCGCGTTCGTGAGCCATATGGCCATCTTGCCCAATGCCGGGGCCGGGTGGGGCGCCGGTGGCAACATTCGCCCCGGTTGTGGACGGCTGGCAGAATGCACTCTCGTGACACCTGCAGGCTTCAATCCCTCCCGCGCCCTGGATCTCTCCGGACTGGTTGCGTCCGCGAAGGCTCCGCCGCCACCGCCCGGCGCCAGCTATGTGATCGATGTGACCGAGCCGATGTTCGAGGCGGTGCTCGCCCAGTCGGCGAAGTTCCCGGTCGTGCTCGAACTGAACTCGCCGCGCGCGAACGCCCAGGCGATGTCCGATGCGATGACCCAACTCGCCAACGAGGCGGGTGGTGCCTACCTGCTCGGCAGGGTCGACGTGGATGCCAGCCCGCAGATCGCGGCCGCGTTCGGCATCCAGGCCGTACCGGCGGTGATCGGCGTCGTCGCGGGCCAGCTCGCTCCGCTGTGGCAGGGCACCAAGACCAAGGAGGAGGCGCGGGCCTACATCGCGCAACTCCTGCAGGTCGCCTCCGCCAACGGCGTGGTCGGACGGGCAGAGCCGGTGAGCATCGACGTGGACGCCGGGCCGGACCCGCGATTCGCCGAGGCGGACGCCGCACTCGCGGAGGGCGATTTCACGCGCGCCGTCGCCGAGTTCGACAAGGTCCTCGCTGCCACGCCCAACGATCCGGAGGCGAAGGCGGGCCGTGCGCAGGCTTCGCTGCTGGAACGGGTCAGCAGGGCCGACCCGGCTGCGGTGCTGGCGAAGGCCGACGCGAACCCCACCGACGTGGATGCGCAGCTGGCCGCAGCGGACGCGGAGCTGATCGGCGGAGCCGTCGAGCCGGCGTTCAGCCGCCTGATCCGACTGATCCGCGACACCGCTGGTGCGCAGCGCGAATCCGTCCGGGTGCGCCTGCTCGAGCTCTTCGAGACCGTGGGGCCGGCCGACCCGGCAGTGCTGAAGGCCCGGCGCGACCTGATGAGCGCCCTGTTCTGACCGCCCGGACCGGTGGCGTCGGGTGGGACAGGTCCTCGCGGACCGGTCGGGCGGCACTGCCGCAGGGCGCCCGCTAGTTTGTCCCCGTGCAACTCTCTGACCTTCTCCTGCACGGAGGCCTCGCCCTGGACCTGGTCGGGCTCGCCGTCCGGATCGCCGCGCTGCTCTGGGTGCCGGTGAACCGGCGACCGTCGTCGGCGACGGCATGGCTGCTGGCAATCTTCCTGATCCCGTACGTGGGCGTGATCGCGTTCCTGCTGATCGGGAACCCGAAGCTGCCGAAGTCGCGCCGGGCCAAGCAGCGGGAACTGAACTCCCGGATCGCCGAGATCACCCGGGGCCTGCCCGAGGTCGCGCTGGCGCCGGAGGCCGGCTGGGTGCAGCAGGTGGCCCAGCTGAACCGCAACCTGGGTGCCCTGCCGCTCACCGACGGCAACTCCGCGACCCTGATCGAGGACTATGGGGAGTCGCTGCACGAGATGGCGGCGGAGATCGACACCGCCACGGAGTTCGTCCTGTGCGAGTTCTACATCCTCGCGGTGGACCCGACCACGACCCCGTTCTTCGACGCGCTGGCCCGGGCCGTGCAGCGTGGCGTGAAGGTGTTCGTCCTGTTCGACCACATCGGGTCGAGGGGCGTCCCCCACTACCGCCGCACCACGGCGCACCTGGACCGGATCGGCGTGGAGTGGCGGCCGATGCTGCCGGTGATGCCGCTGAAGGGCAGGTACCAGCGTCCGGACCTGCGCAACCACCGCAAGCTGCTGGTGGTCGACGGCCGGGTGGGCTTCATCGGCTCGCAGAACCTGATCGACCGCTCCTACAACAAGCCGGGGAACCTGAAGCGCGGCCTGCTGTGGCAGGAGCTGATGACCCGGGTGGAGGGTCCGGTCGTGCAGGCGCTGAGTGCGGTGTTCATCACCGACTGGTACAGCGAGACCGACGAGTTGCTCGGCGGTCGGGTGCCGGCGCTGGCCGCCCGGATCCCGGAGCCGGGGACGGGGGAGCTGGCCTGCCAGATCGTGCCGAGTGGACCGGGTTTCGATAACGACAACAACCTGAAGCTGTTCGCCTCGCTGCTCTACGGAGCGCGACGCAGGGTCAGCCTGACCAGCCCCTACTTCGTGCCGGACGAGTCGCTGATCGCTGCCGTGACAACCGCGGCCGAGCGGGGCGTCGAGGTGGAGTTGTTCGTCAGCGAGCTGGGCGACCAGCCGATGGTCTACCACGCGCAGCGTTCCTACTACGAGGTGATGCTGCGGGCCGGAGTGCGGATCTACCTCTACCCGGCCCCGTACATCCTGCACGCGAAGCACTTCACCATCGATGACGACGTGGCCGTGATCGGCTCGTCCAACATGGACATGCGATCGTTCGGCCTGAATCTCGAGGTGGTGATGATGGTGAGCGGGCGCTCGTTCACCGACGCCATGCGCGAGGTCGAGGACCACTACCGGGAGGTGAGCCGGGAGCTCACGCTCGAGGAGCACCTGCGCCAGTCGTTGCCCACGCGTCTGCTGGACAACCTGGCGAGGCTCACCTCTGCCCTGCAGTAGCGCGGCGTAACGTCGTCGGGGTCCTACTGATCCTCCGACTTCGCGCGGCGCGGGTAGAGGGTCAGCAGCAGGGCCGCCAGCAGGGCGGCTGCCATCGTGGAGAGGTAGATGCCCCGGAACCCGGTGTTGAGGGTGTCGGCGAACGTCTTCTCGAGGGTGGGGGAGAGCGCGTCGATCTCGGCGAGGTAGTCGTCCTTCGCCGTCTCGAACGCCCCCGGCACCGCGTCGCGCAGGACGATCAGCTTGTGCCGCGTGTCGGCGAGTTCGGTGCTCACCCCGGTGAGGTCGTCGCGGGCCCGCACCAGTTTCGCCCGGTCGGAGATCGCCGTGGCCAGCTTCCCCTCCAGCGTGGACAGCTTTCCCTGCAGCGCGGACCGTTCCGAGCGGACGCCCGCCCGGGATGCGACCAGGGCCGCCCGCTTGTGCTCCAGGGTGGTCCGCTTCCCGATCAGCGCCGCCCTGCCCTGCTTCGCGCCGGCGATCGCCGCGTCGAGCTGGTCGAGTTGCGCGTGCAGGTCCTGCGCCGGCGGAGGTTCGGGAGATCCCGGCGGCAGCGCGCCCATGATCGCGTCATAGCCGGCCTGCACCCCGGCGCGGGCCTCCCGCAACCCGGCGAGGTCGTGGTCGACCTTCGCGATCGCCGTGGTCATTCCCCGGACGCCCTTGGTCATGCCGGCGATGCCGGAGTCCATGCCGGCGATCGCCTTGGTCATGCCGGCGATGCCCGAGCGCATCCCCGTGCTCGCCTTCCGCATGCCGGCGATGCCCGAGTCGATCCCCTTGACCGCCTTCACCAGTTTCGCGTGGGCCTTGTCGACGTCCTCCCTCGCCGTGTCGAGACTGGCGACGCCGGTGTTCACCCCTTCGGTGATGTCGCTGATCACGGACGGCGTCTGCTCGGCGAACATGCGCTCCGCGACGGTCTTCGTGCGGGCGGTGATGTTCGTCACGTCCGCCGTCCGGAGCAGCTCGACCAGGTCGTCGGGGAGCGTCCCGCCGCCGTTCGCGTCGATGTTGATGGTGGTCTGTGCGGCGAGGTCGGGGAAGGTGACGTCCTTGAGCTTGTCCTTGAGGTCGGGGTCGGTCTTGAGCTCTGCGAACGTCGCCTGGAGGTCCGCGGCGTAGGGGAGCGCGGGCGCGCTGACCTGCGTGGGGAGCACTGCGGTGAGGTTCGCCTGCAGGTCGGCGCCGGCGTGGGCGAGGAAGCCGACCAGGAACGCCGGGGCGAGGGTGGTGCCGATCGAGCGGACGAGCGAGAGCGTGGCGAGTGCCGAGTTCGACTCGGCGGCCGGCGTCCGGTCGAGCATCATGTAGTTCAGCGGGGAGCCGATCGTGAAGCCCAGGCCGAGCCCCATCAGGGCGAGGGTGGTGCACACGCTGGCCCAGGAGGGCGAGGGGATCGCCCACCACACCCCGACCGCTGCGGCGATCGCCGAGACCACTACGCCGAAGCCCAGCACGAGCTTCGGGCCGAAACGGTCGGTGAGGGTGCCGGACAGGGGAGCGCCGATCCCGGAGGCGAGGCCGAGGATGATCACGAAGTAGCCGCCGTCGCCGGTGGGGATGCCCAGCGCGTTCTCGGCGAACTGGGGGACGAAGATCACCCCCATCAGGATCACCCCGGCGAGGAAGGCCAGCAGCAGGGTCACCACGATCGCGAAGTCGGTGAAGTAGCTGAGGTTCAGCACCGGGTCGGCGGCGCGACGCTCGGCGAGGATGAACAGCGGAAGCAGGACGAGGAAGCCGAGCAGGTAGGGGTAGACGTCGGTCCCTGTGATCGAGGCGCCGAGGTCGAAGAAGTCGATGTTGCGCAGCCCGTAGAGCAGCGAGAGGATCATCGCGACCAGCACGGTGATCCCGAGCAGGTCGATCTTCGCGACCTGTTCCACCTTGTGGTTGGGCAGGATGACCAGGCCGGCGACGATGATCACCAGGCTGATCGGCACGTTCACGTAGAAGATGAACTGCCAGTTGTGCGCGCCGAAGATGTCGAGGATCAGGCTGCCCGCGCTGGACCCGAAGATGTTCGCCACCCCGTAGACGCCACCGACCAGGCCGAGCGCCATGCCGCGCTTCTCCGGCGGGACGGACGTGCCGAACTCCGCGGTCGCGATCGGGACGATTCCGCCACCGCCGACCGCCTGGATCGCTCGCGCGATGATCAGCATCTCGAAGCTGCCCACGTCCTGGCTGAGCCCGCACAGCAGCGAGCCGACCCCGAACAGGGTGATGCTGAGCAGGTAGATCGGCTTGCGGCCGTAGCGGTCGGCGAGCTTGCCCATCACCGGGATGGAGGCGGCGTAGGCCAGCGTGTAGATCGTGATCATCCAGATGCCGGTGGCGTCGTCCACCCCGAGGTCGTTCTGGATGATGGTGCGCGCCGGCGTCACGATGCCGGTATCGATCGCACCCATGAAGATGCCCAGCAGGTACACGGCCAGGAGCAGCCCCAGGCGCCGCGCCGGTGGTGTGGCGGTCGCGGGTTCGGGTGTGGTCGTAGTGGTCATCGAAAGTTAGCCTCAGGCAAATAGTAGCTCTGATGCCAAGCATTCATGTCAGCGGTTGGGTACTTCTCCCGCCGCTCAGCTGATCCGCTCGCCGGCCTCGAGGTAGAGCGTGCGACCCGCCTCACGGGCCTCGAGGGCGGCGAGCAGGCGTCCACGGGCGAACGGTGCCATCGTTGCGGCGGCGTCGCCGGGCGGGAGCCAGTGGACGGCGCGGATCTCGCGAAGGTCGGCCTGGAGCAGGTGAACGGACGCGGGGGGCATCTCGCGTCCGTCGAAGATGAGTTCGACCGCGTCCTCCCAGCCCAGGTAGGGAGCGAGCCAGTCCACCACCAGCAGCCGCCCGACGCTGACGGTGTGGCCGAGTTCCTCCTCGACCTCGCGGACCAGGCCGACGCGTGGGCTCTCGCCCACCTCGAGGATGCCGCCCGGCAACTCGAAGTCGGGCTTGAAGGTGGTCTCGAGAATGCACACCCGACCGTCCTCGTCGGTGAGGAGCAGGTGGCTGATCACTCGCTTGCGGGCGGTCACGGTGTTCATCACCGCGGTGAACGCCTCCCTGCCCTCGGCAGGGTCGTCCCTGAGCAGGGCGTACCAGGCCTGGTCGTCACGCCCCTCCGCAGTGATCCAGCGGTCCCGGGCCACGCCCTCGAGCCGGAAGCCCGCGCGGTGCAGGGCCCGCCGCCGCGCCCGGTCGGACAACGCGACGCTGGTCTCCACCCGGATCACTCCGGGCTCGTCGAAGGCCAACTGGCAGGTGTTCACCAGCAGCAGGTGCATCCGCTCGGATCCGTCGTCGCCGCCGAAGTCCACCATCGCGTTGCCGTCCGCGACCACGAACGGCAGGGAATCCCGGATCACTCCTGCCCGGTGTACTCGAAGTAGACAGCGCCGAGCGGCGGCACGACGACCATTGCGCTGGCGGGCTGGCCGTTCCAGCCCTCCTCGCTCGCCTCCACCTGGCCGAGGTTGCCGTGCGCATCCGAGCCGTCGTAGATGCCCGAATCGGAGTTGAAGATCTCCTTCCACACCCCGGCCTTCGGCAGCCCGAGACGGTAACGCGTCCACGGTTCGGAGGAGAAGTTCACCGCGACCGCAACCAGGTTCCCCGCCTTGTCGGCGCGCACCCAGGAATAGGTGTTGCCGCCGGCGTCGTCGGCGTTGAGCCAGCGGAAGCCCTCGGGCTCGGAATCGAGCTCCCACAAGGCGGAGTGGGTCCGGTAGAGCTCGTTGAGGTCCTTGAACATGCGCTGCAGCCCGTGGTGACCCCACAGATCGGAGACCCACCACTCCAGGCTGGTCGCTTCGTTGAACTCACTGCGCTGGCCGAACTCGCAACCGGCGAAGATCAGCTTCTTGCCGGGGAAGGCCCACATGTAGGAGTAGAAGGCGCGCAGCGTGGCGAACTGGCGCCAGGTGTCCTGCGGGATCTTGTTGATCATCGACCCCTTGCCGTGCACCACCTCGTCGTGGGAGATCGGCAGGATGAAGTTCTCCGAGTAGGCGTGGACCATCGCGAAGGTCATCTCGTTGTGGTGGTACTGCCGGTGAATCGGCTCCAGCGCGAGGTAGCGCAGGGAGTCGTTCATCCAGCCCATGTTCCACTTGAAGCCGAAACCCAGGCCGCCGTGGTGGACGGGCTTGGTGACGCCGCCGAACGACGTGGACTCCTCCGCGATCATGACCACGCCGGGGACGCGTTCGTAGAGGTGCTTGTTCACATAGCGCAGGAAGTCGATCGCCTCGAGGTTCTCGTTGCCGCCGTAGATGTTCGGCACCCACTCGCCGTCCTCGCGCGAGTAGTCCAGGTAGAGCATGGACGCCACCGCGTCCACCCGCAGCGCGTCGATGTGGAACTCGGTCACCCAGTACAGCGCGTTGGAGACCAGGAACGACTTCACCTCGTTGCGGCCGTAGTTGAAGATGTAGGTGCCCCAGTCCTTGTGCTCGCCCTGCCGGGGGTCCGCATGCTCGTAGAGCGCCGTCCCGTCGAAGCGGCCCAGGGCCCACTCGTCCTTGGGGAAGTGGCCGGGCACCCAGTCGAGGATCACGCCGATGCCGGCCTGATGGAGCCGGTCGACGAGGTAGCGGAACTCGTCGGGACGCCCGAGTCGCGACTGCGGCGCGAAGTAGTTGGTCACCTGGTAGCCCCAGGACGGCTCGAACGGGTGCTCGGTCACCGGCATGAACTCGACATGGGTGAAGCCCTGCCATGTGACGTACTCGACGAGCTCGTCGGCGAGCTCCAGGTAGGTCTTGCCCTTGCGCCACGAACCCAGGTGCACCTCGTAGATCGTCATCGGGTCGGCATGGGGCTTCGACAGTGCGCGCTTGTCCATCCACGCCTCGTCGTCCCACTGGTACTTGCTGGTGTAGACGATCGAGGAGTTCGCGGGGGCCTGCTCGGCGAAGAAGGCCATCGGGTCGACCTTCTCCCGCCACACGCCGTCGGCGGACAGGATGTTGAACTTGTACAGGGCACCGGTGCCGACGCCCTCGACGAACAGGGCCCAGATGCCGGAGCCGGGCACCTGGTACATCGCGTCGCCGGTCCACCAGTTGAAGTCAGCGTTGAGCCGCACGTCGCGTGCGTTGGGCGCCCAGACCGCGAACCGCGTCCCGTGGATCTCACCCCGCTCGTCGTCGAAGACGGTCACCTCATGGGCGCCGAGCCTCCGCCAGCATTCGGTGTCGCCACCGCTGTGGAACCCCTCCAGGTCCCAACCGGTGAGCCCGCCAGCCACGTCGTGCGCCATTACTGCTCCTTGTCAGTCGGTGCCGGAGGATTCAAGGAAACCCTCCTTGCTTCATCTTGGACCGCTCGCCACGGGATGTGTGCCCAATTGGGCCGATTGCGTACTTCGTAGACAACCTCGTAAACGGCCTTGTCGAGCTCGTAGGCGCGGAGAAGGGCCGGCTCGGCCCGGTGCTCGCCCGAGTACCCGTCGAGGAAGGCCTCGCGGGCTGCCGCGCACCACTGCCGGGCCTCGTGCCCGTCGGGATCCGCGTGGGCGCTGCGGGCGTAGTCGAGGCTACGCAGCAGGCCGGCGACGTCACGCCAGACCGAGTCGAACTCCCTGCGCTCGGCCAGCGTCTTGAGTGGCTCGCCCTCGAAGTCGATGATCACCCACGGGCTGCCGCCGGGGGCACTGCGGTGCAGCACCTGGCCGAGGTGGAAGTCGCCGTGCACGCGCTGGGTTGCCAGCGCCTGTCCGCTCGGCGCGGAGAACAGCAACTGGGCGGCATGCCGGTACTCGTCGAGTTCGTGTACCGCCTCCGCCGCCTCGGCGAACCGGCGGACCATGTCCGCGGTGAGGTCCTCCCCGGGGCGGGTGGCGGTACCGAAGGAATCCGCCAGGCGGGCGTGGAGGTCACGGAGCTCCACCCCGAGCTGGAGGCACTCCGCCGAGATGTCCCGTCCGGCGGCACAGGCGTCCGTGGCGTACACCCAGCCGTCGGTGATGCCGGTGATGCGCTGGCAGAACAGGCCGAGGTCGTAGTCGTCGTGCGAGAGCAGGCCGTACAGGTCCGGGGTGATCCCGGAGCCGCTGAGCGCGCCGAGCACCTCGGCGTCCAGGTTGCGCCCCGCTTCGAGCTTGCGGAAGAGCTTGAACAGGGTGGTCTCGCCGACCATGACCGTTGTGTTGCTCTGCTCGCCGGTGAACAGGCGCATCGCGGCGGCGGCGTCCACCGGTCCGGGGTCGCGCCAGGTCATGCCCGCCGGCGGGTCGGCGAGCAGCGCTCCGACGAGGGCGGCCATGGCCGCCGGGTGGGTGGTTGCATCCACGATGTCCACCTCGCCGAGGCCGGCGAGCGTGGCTCGTCCGACCGGCAGGCCGGCGGGGGCGCTGCCCGCAGGGACGTAGGCGACGAGCAACTGGTAGATCTCGGTGCGGCCGTCGTCGTAGGCGATTTCGGCGAGCTCGGAGCGCACCGCCGGCCAGGTGCCGTCGGGGGTGTACCAGGGCAGGGCAGAGATGCCGGCGATCCGGGCGCCCAGGCCCTTGCCGCCGAACCAACGGGCCTGGCGCAGGTAGGTCTCCCAGGCGGCCGCGGTGGTCATGGCCGTCACCTCACCGGCGCAGCACGTGTAGGACCATGGCCGGGCTGGCCGGGTGTAGCCGGACGAAGTTGCGATCACCCCAGGTGAACGTGGCGCCGGAGAGTTCATCCCGCAGGTCGACCGTCGGACCGCTCACGCCGAGCCAGCCGAGGTCGAAGTGGACGTCGGTCTCGACTCCCTGGTTGGGATCGAGGCTGCAGATCACGACGACGGCGTCGTCCCCGTCGCGCTTGGCGAAGGCGAGCACGCCGTCGTGGGGGGCGTCGAGGAACCGGATCTGGCGCAGCTGTTGCAGTGCCGGGTGGTCGTGCCGGACCTGGTTGAGACTGCCGAGCAGGACGTTCAGATTGGGCTGGGCGGAGAAGTCGCGGGGCCGGTACTCGAACTTCTCGGAGTTCTTGTACTCCTCGCCGCCGGGCTTCAGCGGTTCGTGCTCGAAGAGCTCGAAGCCCGAGTAGACACCCCAGGACGGGGACAGCGTCGCAGCAAGGATCGCCCGGATCGCGAAGGCCGCCGGGTTGCCGGACTGCAGGAAGAACGGGTTGATATCCGGGGTGTTGACGAAGAAGTTCGGCCGGTAGAAGGCGTCCATCCCGGTGGAGAGTTCGGTGAGGTACTCCTGGAGCTCCGCCTTGGTGTTGCGCCAGGTGAAGTAGGTGTAGCTCTGGTGGAAGCCGACCATGCCGAGGGTGTGCATCATCTCCGGCTTGGTGAACGCTTCGGCGAGGAAGATCACGTCCGGGTCGGTCTCGCGGACCTGCCGCATCACCCACGCCCAGAACTCGACCGGCTTGGTGTGCGGGTTGTCCACCCGGAAGATCCGGACGCCGTGGGACATCCAGAGCTTCAGGATGCGCAGCACCTCGCGGTAGATGCCGTCGGGGTCGTTGTCGAAGTTGATCGGGTAGATGTCCTGGTACTTCTTCGGCGGATTCTCCGCGTAGGCGATCGTGCCGTCCAGCCGGGTGGTGAACCACTCCGGGTGGGCCGAAACCCACGGGTGGTCAGGGCTCGCCTGCAGGGCGAAGTCGAGGGCGACCTCCAGGCCGACTTCCTTGGCCTTTGCGACGAACCGGTCGAACGCGTCCCAGTCGCCCAGATCGGGGTGGATGGCGTCGTGGCCGCCCTCGGGGCCACCGATCGCCCAGGGGGACCCGGGGTCGCCGGGGGCGGGGATCAGGGTGTTGTTGCGGCCTTTCCGGAAAGCGGTGCCGATCGGGTGGATCGGGGGCATGTACACGACGTCGAAGCCCATCGCAGCCACCTGCTCGAGGCGCTCGTGGCAGGAGTCGAAGGTGCCGGACGTCCACTTCTTCGTCGCGGGGTCGTAGCTGGCTCCGATCGAGCGGGGGAAGAACTCGTACCAGCTGGAGAACAGGGCCCTCGCCCGGTCGACCTGGACCGGGAAGTCGGCCGTGGGAGTGAGCAGTTCGCGTGGCCCGTACCGTTTCATGGCCCGCTCGATCCCGTGGGCGGTGGCCACCTCGATCAGGTCGTCGGCCGGGCGTTCGGGGATCAGCAGCATCGCCGTCGCCTTGAGGATGGATGCCGCGACCGGGTCGCCCGCCTGTTCTGCGATGACTGCCGTGCGCTCGAGCAGGTCGCGTCCCTCGAGGCAGACCAGGTCGATGTCGACACCGGCAGGGAGCTTCGCCTCGGCGTTGTGCAGCCAGGTGGCCCACGGGTCCGACCAGCCCTCGACCCGGAACGTCCAGGCGCCCTCGGTGTCCGGGCGCACCCATGCCTCCCAGGGGTCGAGCCCGCGGGGCTCGACCGGCGTCATGTCGACCCGGGTCTCCTCGCCCGTCGGGCTGGTCAGGATCACCGAGGCGTTGACGGCGTCGTGTCCCTCGCGGAAGACCTTCGCGCGCACCGGGAAGAGCTCTCCGGCGACCGCCTTCGCCGGGTAGGCGCCGCCCTCGATGACGGGGCTCACCTTGGCGACTGGAATGCGGCCGAACCCGCGGGGCAGTGTCACTGTGGGACGCAGGTCGAGGGGGGCGGTGGGCACGGGAGCAGGGGCGGGAGCCGGCGTCGGTGCCGGCCCCGCGGCAGCCGGCGTGGCCGGCGTGCGCTGCTGACGCTTGCGGGACGGGTTTGCGGTTGCGCTCACGTCCCCAACCTAGCGGCTGGCACTTTCGCGCGGGAGGGAATGCGCAGGGCTTCCCATCGAGGCGTCGAGCGGCGGTTCAGGGCGCAGCCACCAGGCATGTGCCGTGGCCGGGTCCGGGCAGGGCCGGACGGCGAGAGCGTTCGATCAGGCCTCGGTGGCGGCGTCCTCGGACGGGCTCAGCGGGGACGCAGGGACGAGCTGGGCGCCGGTGCGGACCTCTGCGCTGAACACCGCGACCGTCTGCGCCGGCAGGGTGATCGTCGAGCCGGGGGCGAGCTTCTTGCGCGGCAGTTCGCCGTCCAGACCGGTGTGTGCGACCACCTGATAGCGCAGCGCCCACGGGGCGCCCGGCAGCGACAGCTCCACCGGGTCGAGGCCCGCGTGGAAGTAGACGAGGAATGCCTCGGTGCGGTCGGACAGGTACATGCCGAGCGTGTGCCGGCCCATGTCGTGCCACTGGTCGGTGGTCATCTCGGTGCCGGACTCGGCGAACCAGGCGATCGGTGAGCGGCCCAGGCCGCGTCCGGCGCTGTCGGTCACCTCGCCGTGGTAGCGCCAGGCGTCCGGACGGAACAGCGCGTGCTCGGCCCGCAGCTTCAGCAGCGTCCGGGTCAGGTCCTCCTGCGCCGACCACTCCTCTCGGGTGAGCCAGTTCACCCAGGAGACCGGAGAGTCCTGGCAGTAGGCGTTGTTGTTGCCGCCCTGCGTGCGCCCCATCTCGTCGCCGGCGAGGATCATCGGCACCCCTGCGCTGAGCAGCAGGGTGGCCATGAGGTTGCGGGTGGTGCGCTGGCGGTCGGCGACGATCTTGGGGTCGTCGGTCTCGCCCTCGTAGCCGTGGTTCCAGGAGCGGTTGTCGTCCGCCCCGTCCCGGTTGCGCTCCGCGTTCGCCTCGTTGTGCTTGAGGTCGTAGGTGACCACGTCGCGCATCGTGAAGCCATCGTGGGCGGTGACGAAGTTCACCGACGAGGTCGCCGGCCGGCCGCCGTGGTCGTAGATGTCCGACGAACCCGACAGCCGGGTGGCCAACTCCTGGACGCCGCCGATCGCGCCCCGCCAGAAGTCCCGCGCGAAGCCGCGGTAGCGGTCGTTCCATTCCGACCAGTCCCGGCCCCAGCGTCCGACCTGGTAGCCGTAGGGACCCAGGTCCCACGGCTCGGCGATCATCACGGTGCCGGCCAGGATCGGGTCGGTCGCGACCAGCTGCTTGAACCGGTGGTTCTGGTCGACGTGGTGGTGGCGGTCACGGATCAGCGTGGTGTTCAGGTCGAAGCGGAATCCGTCCACGCCCATCTCGGTCACCCAGTACCGCAACGAGTCCATGACCAGCTTCAGCACGCCGTCCTTGGAGGTGTCGACGGCGTTGCCGCACCCGGTGACGTCGTAGTCGTTGCGGTGGTCATCGGTGAGCCGGTAGTACGCCCCGTGGTCGATCCCCCGGAAGCTCAGCGTCGGGCCGTCGTGGCCGCCCTCGCCGGTGTGGTTGTACACCACGTCGAGGATCACCGCGATGCCCGCCTCGTGCAGGGCCGAGACCATGGTCTTGAACTCCTCGACCTGGCCGCCGAGAGTCCCCGAGGTGGAGGATGCGTACGCGGCGTGTGGAGCGAAGAAGCCGAGGGTGTTGTAGCCCCAGTAGTTCGTCAGGCCGCGGCCCACCACGAACGGCTCGGAGACGAAGTGCTGGATCGGCAGGAACTCCACCGCGTTGATGCCCAGCCCGACCAGGTGCTCGACCACCGCGTGGTAGGCCATGCCCGCGTAGGTGCCGCGCAGGTGCTCGGGCACCGCCGGGTGCTGCCGGGTGTAGCCCTTCAGGTGCGTCTCGTAGATGACCATTTCCGACAGCGGCACCGGATTCGCCAGTGGCGCGGGCGGCTCAGAGTCCGCCACCACCACACTCAGGGGCACCGCGGCGAACGAGTCGCTGAGGTCGGGCAGGAAGTTGGACTCCGGGGTGTGGTCGGCGATCGGTCCCGCGTAGTCGACGCCGCCGGTGATCGCCCGTGCGTAGGGGTCCAGCAGCAGTTTCGCAGGGTTGAACCGCTCGCCCTTCTCCGGTGCCCAGGCGCCGTGGACGCGGTAGCCGTAGCGCTGTCCGGAACCGATGCCGGGCAGGTGCAGGGTCCACACGCCGTCACCGGTGAGGGTGAGGTCGTGGTTGGACTGTCGGCGGTGCTCATCCACCAGGGCGAGTTCCACCCTGGTCGCGCGGGGGGCCCACAGGGAGAACGTCGTGCCGTTGTCACGCACGTGTGCGCCGAGTTGGGCGGCCGCCAGCACGCTGCCCTCCGGCAGGTCGATCGCCGATGTCTTCACCGGACTCAAGCTTCCCCCTCTGGAACCGCGGTCCTGCATAGTTTGTCCTAACCTTCGCGGAGAACCAATTAGCGACCCACGGATGCGGGAAACGTTTCACGATGTTCATAGGAGGCGGACGGATGACCGGAAGTACCTATCTGGACCACGCCGCGTCCTCTCCGGTGCTGCCGGAGGCCGCTGCGGCGATGGCCGCGGAGCTGGGTCGTCCAGGCAATCCGAGTTCGCTGCACGCGGCCGGCCGGGCGGCCCGACGAGCCCTCGAAGAGGCGCGGGAGTCGCTCGCAGCCGACCTCGGCGCGAGGCCGGCCGAGGTCGTGTTCACCTCCGGCGGCACCGAGGCCAACAACCTCGCGCTACTCGGGGCGAGGGCCGAGGGACGTGGAGAGGTGGCGGTCTCGGCGATCGAGCACCCGTCCGTCGCGGCCGTCCGGCAGCGCCTGGCCGAGGTGGCGGTGCTGCCGGTGCACGAGACCGGGCACCTCGATCTCGACCGCGCCACCGGGCTCCTGGGACGGCGGACGGGGCTGGTCTCGGTGATGTGGGTGAACAACGAGACGGGCGCCGTGCAGCCGGTCGCCGCCGTGGCGGAACGCGCGCACGCGGTCGGAGCCCTCGCACACAGCGATGCCGTACAGGCCTTCGGCCACCTGCCGGTGGGCTTCGCTCGCTCCGGGCTGGACCTGCTCAGCGTGTCGGCGCACAAGCTGGGTGGGCCGGTGGGGATCGGTGCGCTGGTGGTGCGTCGCGGCGTGACCGTGGTGCCGACGGGGTTCGGAGGCGGGCAGGAAGCCCGGTTGCGCTCGGGAACGGTGCCGGTGGCGCTGGCGGCGGGCTTCGCTACGGCGGCCAGGGTCGCCTGCGGGCGTCTCGAGGCGGAGGCCCGGCGTCTGTCCGCACTGCGCGACCGCCTGATCGCGGGTGCGCTCGCGACGATTCCGGACACCAGGGCCAACACCGCAGAGCCCTGCAGCCCGGCGATCGTGAACCTCACCTTCGCCGGCGTGCGCGCGGACGACGTGCTGTTGTTGCTGGATGCCGCGGGCTTCGACGCGTCCACGGGTTCGGCGTGCACAGCTGGCGTGCACCAGCCGAGCGAAGTCCTGCTGGCGATGGGGCGCACCTCCGCCGCCGCGTCCGCGAGCCTGCGGTTCTCCTTCGGACCCGACACCACGACCGGGTCGATCGACGCGCTGCTCGGCCTCCTCCCCGGCATCGTGGAGCGGGCCCGATCGGCTTCCTGAACCGCTGGACCGAGTTCGGAACCGTCCCCAATTCGGTTCAGCGTAGGATTCCCGGGTTCGAGGAGGTGAGCGATGCGCGTACTGGCTGCGATGTCCGGCGGGGTGGACTCCGCCGTCGCTGCCGCGCGGCTGGTGGACGCGGGTCACGACGTCGTCGGGGTGCACCTGGCGCTGTCGAAGAATCCTGAGGCATACCGCAGCGGTGCGCGTGGGTGCTGCTCACTGGAGGATTCCCACGACGCCCGCCGGGCCGCGGATGCGCTCGGGATCCCGTTCTACGTGTGGGACTTCGCCGAGCGGTTCGCCGAGGACGTGGTGGCCGACTTCGTCAACGAGTATGCGTCCGGCCGCACCCCGAACCCGTGCCTGCGCTGCAACGAGAAGATCAAGTTCGCCGCGGTGCTCGCGCGCGGCCGGGCCCTGGGCTTCGACGCGGTCGCGACCGGTCACTACGCCCGCCTGGAGTCCTCGCCCGCCGGGGTGTCGCTGCACCGCTCCGCCGAGCCGGCGAAGGACCAGTCCTACGTGCTCGGGGTGCTGGACGCCGACCAGTTGCGGCACTCGCTCTTCCCGCTCGGCGCCGACACCGCGAAGGCGGCGGTGCGGGCCGAGGCCGCCGCGCGCGGACTGACCCTCGCCACCAAGCCCGACAGCCATGACATCTGCTTCATCCCGACCGGCGACACGGCGGGTTTCCTGAGCGCGCGCCTGGGCCGGCGTCCCGGCGACATCGTGGACGAGCGCGGCGAGGTACTCGGTGCCCACGACGGCACCCACCGGTTCACCGTGGGCCAGCGGCACGGGCTGCACCTGTCGGTGCCCGCCGGTGACGGGCGGCCCCGCTACGTACTCGGGGTCGACCCGGTGCGGAACACCGTCACGGTGGGGCCGAAGCAGTCGCTGGCGGTGCGCGTGATCGAGGGCATCCGTCCGACCTGGACCGGGCAGCCCGTGTCCGGCGCCTGGCGGGGTCTCGTGCAGGTGCGGGCCCACGGGGACGCGATGCCTGCGACCATCGAGGTGGCGGCCGACCGCGTCCGGATCCAGCTGGACGAGCCCGCCTACGGCATCGCCCCCGGCCAGGCTGCGGTCTCCTACGACGGCGATCGCGTGGTCGGCAGCGCCACGATCTCCTCGACGGGCGCGTGATGGTCGCCTTCACCGGCCTCGGTTCGCTGCCCGGCACCGACTTCGCCGCTGCGGCCCGGATGACCTTCGACAAGGTGCCCGACCTGCCCTACCTGCCCGAACTGCCGGCTCGGGGGCCGTGGGCTGCGATGATCGGGCGCGGGCTGGGCCTGCCGTCCGGACTGCCCGCAGACCTCGGTGCGGGGGAGTGGCGACTGGCCGACGCGCCGGGCGCCGACCAGCGCAGGGCGCGAGCCACGTGGCGCGACGACCTCGACCAGCTCGAGGAGGTCGCGGACGGCTACGCCGGACCGTTCAAGGTTGCGGTCACCGGGCCGTGGACGCTGGCCGCCTCGCTCGGTGTGGCCCACACCGGACGCGTGCTGGCCGACATCGGCGCACGGCGCGATCTCGCGCAGGCGGTCGCGGAGGGCGTGGGAGAGCTGCTTTCCGAGCTCGCCCGGCGCCTGCCCGGGGCCGGGCTGGTGCTGCAGGTTGACGAGCCGTCGCTGCCGGCGGTGGCGGCGGGTGCGGTGCCGACACCCGGCGGCTTCTTCCGGCACCGCGCCCTGGACCTGCCCGAGCTGTGCCGGGCGCTGTCCTGGGTCACGGGCGAACCAGCCCGCCGGGGCCTGGCGGTGCCCACGGTGCTGCACAGCTGCGCCCGGTGGGGCGGTGGCTGGCCGCTGCGGTCCCTGCTCGGTGCCGATCCGACTGCCGCCGGCTTCGACGGCGTCTCTGTGGACCTCGATCAGCTCGGCACACCCGACTGGGATGCCCTGGCCGATGCCGCGGACTCCGGGGCGACGCTCTACCTCGGCTGCCTGCCGACCGCAGGCGAGACGCGGCCGCTCGGCGTGGATGCCGTGCGGCGCCGGGCACTGACGGCGCTCGATCGGATCGGGGCACCGAGCGATGTCTCCGACCGCCTGGTCCTCACCCCGTCCTGCGGGCTTGCCGGGTGGACCCCCGGCGAGGTGAGCCGGGGGTTCGAGGTGCTGGCGCGGGTGCGGGAGCAGGTGGCAGCGGAACTCGGCGTCTGAGCGGGCCGCCTCCTCAGCGCACCACCTCGTCGCGGGCTGCGACGAACTCGCCGCTCGGCACGGTCTCCCGGCAGCGCAGGTCGGCCCGCCGCGGCAGCAGGGGTCTGCCGGAGCCCAGCGTCACCGGCGCGATGTTCACCACGATTTCGTCGAGCAGCCCGTGGTCGAGGAACTGACCGGCCAGGTCACCGCCTCCGACCACCCAGATCACTCCGTCCCCGACGCGCGCCGCGAGCCGGGCGTGGACCGTCTCGACCGCGTCGGCGGTGAACTCGACATCCGCGCCCGGCCAGGTGGGCAGCTCGCTGTGCGTGAACACCACGCAGGGCTGGGTGTACGGCCAGGGCTGGGTGGCAGCCCCGCCATCGTCGTGGAGCTCGCGGTGCACCCAGCGGTAGGTGTTCGCACCCATGCACAGGGCACCGACGTCAGTGATGAAGGTCTCGTAGTCGAGCGGTCCGCCCGAGCCCGCGGTGCGGGACAGCAGCCAGTCCAGGGAGTGGTCTTCGGTGGCGAGGAAGCCGTCGAGGCTGGTCGCGGTGTAGTAGATGGTGCGGCCCATCGCACCAGTCAATCCGACGCCACCGACACCGGCCAATCGGCAATCCTCTGGCCGTGACTGTCGGAACCGGGCAGTAAGTTTCTCGGCATGACCGACGACGCCGCGAGGGCCCGCCACGCAGAGCTCAGCTCGGAGATCACCGAGCACCGGCACCGCTACTACGAGCAGGACGCGCCCGTGGTGTCCGACGCCGAGTTCGACACGCTGATGCGCGAGCTGATCGACCTCGAAGCGGCGAACCCCGAGTTGCGCAGGCCCGACAGCCCCACCCAGCAGGTCGGCGGGGCAGCGAGTTCCACCTTCGCACCGGTCACCCATCTCGTGCCGCTGATGAGCCTCGACAACGTGTTCTCCCTCGAAGAACTCGACAAGTGGCTCGCCCGCGCCGAGTCGCTGGCCGGCGAGAGCGTGGCGGCGTCGGGCTACCTGTGCGAACTGAAGATCGACGGGCTCGCCCTCGACCTCGTCTACCGCGACGGACGCCTGGTCAGCGCGGCCACCCGAGGTGACGGCACGGTCGGTGAGGACGTCACCGCCAACGTCCGCACCATCGAGGCCATCCCCACCCGGCTGGCCGGGCCGGACGTGCCCGACGTGGTCGAGGTGCGCGGCGAGGTGTTCATGCGCACCGAGGACTTCGCCGCGCTGAACGCGGGCCTGGTCGAGGCGGGCAAGGCTCCGTTCGCCAACCCGCGGAACTCGGCTGCGGGCTCGTTGCGGCAGAAGGACCCCACCGTCACCCGGCAACGCCGCCTGCACTTCCTCGTCCACGGCATCGGCGCCTTCTCCGGTGCCCCGCTCGAGCGCCAGTCCCACGGCTACGACCTGCTCAAGGGCTGGGGGCTGCCCACATCCGCGCACTACCGGATCTGCCACTCGATCGATGAGGTGAAGGACTACATCGCCCACTACGGCGAGCACCGGCATTCGGTCGAGCACGAGATCGACGGCGTCGTGATCAAGGTCGACGACCGCCGCCTGCAGGAGCAACTCGGCCACACGTCCCGGGCCCCCCGCTGGGCGATCGCCTACAAGTACCCGCCAGAGGAGGTCACCACGAAGCTGGTCGACATCCGGGTGAACGTGGGTCGCACCGGCCGGGTCACGCCGTACGCGGTGATGGAGCCGGTGTTCGTCGCCGGTTCCACCGTGGAGCAGGCGACCCTGCACAACGCGTCCGAGGTGCGGCGCAAGGGCGTCCTGATCGGCGACACGGTGGTGCTGCGCAAGGCGGGTGACGTGATCCCCGAGGTGCTCGGCCCGGTGGTCGACCTGCGGGACGGCACCGAGCGGGCCTTCGTCATGCCCACCCACTGCCCGGCGTGTGGCAGCGAGCTGCGTCCGGAGAAGGAAGGGGACGCCGACATCCGCTGTCCGAACCGGCGTTCCTGCCCGGCGCAACTGCGCGAGCGGCTGTTCCACCTCGCCTCCCGGCAGGCCCTCGACATCGAGGTGCTTGGGTGGCAGTCAGCGGACGCCCTGCTCAGCGCGGGCCTGCTCACCGATGAGGGCGACCTGTTCGACCTCACCGAGGGGAAGCTGGTCGCGGCAGGGGTACTCACCACCAAGGACGGCGCGCTGTCGGCGAACGGGCGCAAGCTGCTGGCCAACCTCGAGACGGCCAAGACCCGGCCATTCGCCCGGTTCCTGGTGGCCCTGTCGATCCGCCACGTCGGCAAGGGCGTCGCGCCGGATGTGGCTGCCGCCTTCCCGAGCATCGACGCGCTGCGGGCGGCGAGCGTCGAGGAGCTGAGCGCGGTCGCAGGGATCGGCCCCACCCTGGCCGAGTCGATCCGGGAGTGGTTCGGCGTCGGGTGGCACACCGCGATCGTGGAGAAGTGGAGGGCGGCAGGCTGTCGGCTGGCCGAGGAGCCGGCCGAGGACGCCGGTGTGCCGCAGACTCTCGCCGGGCTGACCCTGGTGGTCACCGGGTCGCTGCCCGGGTACACCCGCGACAGCGTGGGCGAGGCGATCACCGGCCACGGCGGGAAGTCGGCGGGCTCGGTGTCGGCGCGCACCGACTTCCTGGTGGCCGGTGAGGGGGGCGGCTCGAAGTACGACAAGGCGGTGGCGCTCGGCGTCCCCATCCTGGACGCTGCCGGCTTCGCGGCACTACTGGAAGGCGGGCCGGACGCGGTTCGTGCTGCCGACTAGGATGTCGGCGTGCCAGAGGGCCTGAACTCCGACCTGAACCTGAACGTGGGCGCCCCGCCGCGGGTGCGTCCGCAGATGGGCGAGTGGGGTCCGCTTGACGTGCCGCCGACGCGCAAGAAGCGGCGAATGCGCTGGTGGACGATCCTCGCCGTCGTCCTGGTGACGGCCGCCGTCGTCGGCTACGGGTACTGGATCTACACAATCATCCGCTGAGTGTGCTCGGCGGGAGGCCTCGACCCCCGCCAGACGGGGGCAATTCTCTCCACCGGCCCGGCACGCGCGAGAGACGTTCACCTGTGAGTCGACTGTGGGTCACTTCCACCTGCCTAGCTGGGCGTTGTCCACACGAGAGGAGACAGGAATGTCCAAACGAGCGTTGGCGGCGGGAGTCGCCTTCGGGCTGGTGGCCACCCTGGCCGGCGGCCAGGCGGCTCTGGCCGGCCCGGGCCGGAACACCGGCGGAGAACACCCCGGCAAGGGCAGGGACGGGGCCGCGGTGAAGTCCGTCGAGTTCATCGGCATGGATCCCCCGGCCACGCCCGAACAGAAGGCCGACATCTACTCGTCAGCGAAGATCAAGGTCACCTATGCCAACCGGCGGACCCAGATCCTCGACCTGGCGTATCACCAACTGATGGCCACTGGCGAGACCGTCAACGGCAAGGTCGTCGGCGGTCTTTACGACGTGAACGACCAGCCGCTCACCGACGACAACGGGCAGATCGCCTCCGATGCCCCGGACGGGAACTCGCTGATCAAGGTGCCGGGTGCACGCGGCTCCAGCCGGTCGAGCAACCCACTGTCGCTGGTCACCCAGTACGAGTACCGCAGCAAGCCCCCGGCCGGCTCGCAGTTCACCGAGAGCGACTACTGGAGCCGCCTACCTGCCACCATGAGCGTCGCCGGCATCGACCAGGACAAGCGCACCGGCGCCCTGAAGGTGAACGACTACGACAACATCAGCTTCGCCGCCGAGAACGGGCTGTGGGTGCCGTGCGCGGCGTCCCTCACTCCGTGGAACACCCACCTCTCCTCTGAGGAGTACGAGCCGGACGCCAAGACTCGCGAGGGCCTGCCCGCGGCCGCCGACACCCAGGACGGGACCGACATCTCCGGCTTCAGCAAGGCCTTCTTCGGCGACCCGGCGACGGCGAACGCGTACAACTACGGGCTGGTCCCCGAGGTGCGCGTGCACCGTGACGGCAGCACCTCGGTGCAGATGCACTACGCGCTCGGCCGGATCGCCCGCGAACTCGCCGACGTCCAGCCCGACGGGCGCACCGCGTTCATGGGCGATGACGGTGGGTTCACCGGCATGTTCATGTTCGTGGCGGACCGTGTCGCGGACCTCTCCAGCGGCACCCTCTACGCTGCGAAGTGGAGGCAGACGAGCCCCGCCGGTACCGACGGCGGATCGGCGAAGCTCAGCTGGATCCGGCTCGGGCACGGTTCGGACCGCGAAATCCGGAGCCTGGTCGAGGGCGGCATCACCTTCAGCGACATCTTCGAGGTCAGCAACACCGACCCGGGTGACCCGGGCTTCACCAAGGTGCACACCTACGCCGGCACCGAGTGGCTGAAGCTGAACCCGGGCATGGCGAAGGCCGCAGCCTTCCTGGAGACCCGCCGTTACGCCGCGCTGCGCGGCGCCACCACCGAGTTCAACAAGTTCGAGGGCGTGACCCACAACGCGCGCGACAAGAAGGTCTACCTGGTGATGTCCCGCGTGGAGGGCGGCATGGCCGACGGCACGGGCGACGTCCAGCTGGCCCAGAACAAGGGCGGCGCGGTCTACCAGATGGATCTCGCCCGGGGCGTGCGGGACAGCTCCGGCGCCCTGATTCGGTCGCGGTACGCGGCCACGGGCATTCGCGCCCTGCCGGCGCTGCTCGGCCAGTACTCCTCGACGCCGGACCTCAGCGGGAACAAGTGCGATCAGGACCACGTGTGCGGCGGGGACAACCTCAAGTACTCCGAGGGCATGCGCACGCTGTTCATCGGTGAGGACACCAGTTACCGCAACAACAACTACGTGTGGGCCTACAACGTCGACTCCGGCAAGCTCTCCCGCATTCTCTCGGTACCGATGGGTGCCGAGGCGACCGGCCTGCAGGTGGTCGACAACTACAACGGCTCGGCCTACGTCATGGGGAACTTCCAGCACCCCGGCGAGTTCGGCAGCAGCGATCCCGACTGGGCGCAGATCGAGCCCCTGCTGGAGAGCAGGTGGAACGGCCTGCTCAAGACCACGATCGGGTACCTCGGCACGAAGGACGGCGCCCTGCCGGGCCTGCGGTAACCCACCTCGTAGCGGTCCCGGCGCCGGTCACGGCGCCGGGACCGGCGCACATGCGGTCGGGCACGACCTGGCGCAGCCGGAGGCCGAGGGAGCAAGAGGGAAGCGGGGTCGGGCAACCGTCCCGAACGCGACCGGTGTGCGTGCCGGAGCCGGGCCCCGGTGGCCCGACCAGGAGCTACTGGGCGAGCGCGGCGAGGTGCCGCAGCCGAGCCAGCTCCGACTTGAGGAACTCCGGCCCGCCGCGGCGCGCCAGCACGATCGTGGCGTTGCTGCGGAACGGGGCCACGGCGATCATCGTCTCGCCCCAGCCGGGCAGCCACCCGTCCGGCAGCTCGTCATCCCGCGGCACGGCGAGGTCACCCAGCGCGCGGACGCCGTCCGCATCCAGCTCCGGAGCGAGGTCGGTGTGCGCGAGCAGACGACCCGCGACCCGGTCGACCAGGACCGCCCAGGTCACCCGGAACACCTGTGGCGACTCCCGGGTGAGGATCACCTCCGCGTGCGCCGGGTTCTCGGTCATGGCGTTGAGCACATCCACGTCCGCCTGCAGTCCCCACGCCTCCGGGTAGTGGGACAGCCAGACCACCTCGACGCCGGGGACGGAGGTGCAGGCCGTGATCAGGGAGTCCGGCGGAACGCCTCCCGGCAGTTCGAGCATGAAGTCGTCAACGGCGTAGCCCTCGTACTTCTCCACGATCTCGACGGCGTTGATATCCGCGCCGACCGTGCCCATGGCAGTGGCTACCGCGCCCAGGGAGCCGGGTCGGTCTGGCAGGGCCACGCGCATCAGGAACACCCCGACAGTCTGGCGTATCGGTGTTACAACGGTGTCAAACCTCCCCGCTATTGTGAGATTCCCGCGGGCGCAGGCCCCCGGTTCGCAACAGGAGTTCGCCTTGGCCTTGACTGCCGCCGACGTGGCCCGACTCGGGGAATTGGCCCGAATCCGGCTCACCGATGAAGAACTGGCCCATCTGGCGCCTCAGCTCGACGTGATCCTGGCCTCGGTCGCGCGCGTCACCGAGGTTGCCGGGGCGGACGTGCCGCCGACGTCGCACGCGCTGCCGCTGACCAATGTGTTCCGCGACGACGTCGTCATCCCTTCGCTTCCCGCTGAGGCTGTGCTGGCTGCCGCACCCGCGGTCGAGGACGGCCGCTTCCGCGTGCCCCGGATCCTGGGGGAGGAGGCGTGAGCATCCTCACTGCTTCCGCAGCGGAGCTGTCGGCGAGGCTGGCATCGGGAGAACTCAGCGCGCGCGAGGTCGCGCAGGCCCACCTCGACCAGATCGAGGCCGTGGACGATCGGGTGAAGGCATTCCTGTACGTGGACGGCGAGCGGGCGCTCGCAGCGGCCGACGCCGTGGACGCGAGGCGCGCCGCCGGCGAGCAGCTCGGCCCGCTCGCAGGCATCCCCCTCGCGATGAAGGACATCTTCACCATGACCGGCGCGCCGACCACGTGTGGCTCCCGGATCCTCGAGGGCTGGAGACCGCCCTACAACTCCACCATCACCCAGAAGCTGATCGATGCCGGCGTGGTGGTGCTCGGCAAGACCAACATGGACGAGTTCGCGATGGGGTCCTCCACCGAGAACTCGGGCTTCTTCACCACGCACAACCCGTGGGACAACACCAGGATCCCCGGCGGCTCCGGAGGCGGCTCCGCCGCCGCTCTGGCCGCCTTCGAGGCGCCGCTGGCCATCGGGACCGACACGGGCGGGTCGATCCGCCAGCCCGCCTCGGTGACCGGCACGGTCGGCGTCAAGCCGACCTACGGCGGGACCTCCCGCTACGGCGTGGTCGCGATGGCGTCGTCGCTGGACACCCCCGGCCCCTGTGCCCGGTCGGTGCTGGATGCGGCGCTGCTGCACAGCGTGATGGCGGGCTGGGACCCCCGCGACTCCACCTCGATCAACGCCCCGGTGCCGGACGTTGTCGGTGCCGCCCGCAGCGGCGACATCGCCGGGATGCGGATCGGGGTCGTGACCGAGTTCGGCGGCGAGGGCTACCAGCCCGGTGTCGAGCAACGGTTCCGGGAGGCGCTGGCGATCCTGGAGGGCCTCGGGGCGGAGATCGTCGAGGTCTCCTGCCCGCACTTCGACTACGCGCTGGCCGCGTACTACCTGATCATGCCCAGCGAGGTGTCCAGCAACCTGGCCCGGTTCGACGCGATGCGCTACGGCCTGCGGATCGGCGACGACGGGCAGCACAGCACCGAAGAGGTGATGAACCTCACCCGCGGTGCCGGCTTCGGCGCGGAGGCGAAGCGCCGGATCATCATCGGCACCTATGCGCTGTCCTCGGGCTACTACGACGCCTACTACGGCTCGGCCCAGAAGGTGCGCACGCTGATCACCCGCGACTTCGACGCCGCGTTCGGCCAGGTGGACGTCCTGGTCTCACCGACCACGCCGACCACGGCATTCACCATCGGTGAGCGGGTGGACGACCCGCTGGCCATGTACAAGGCCGACCTGTGCACGATCCCGTCCAACCTGGCCGGCAACTGCGCGGCGTCCATCCCGTGCGGGCTGAGCCCCGATGACGGGCTGCCGGTGGGGTTCCAGGTGATGGCGCCGCCGTTGGCCGACGACCGCCTCTACCGGGTCGGCGCGGCGCTCGAGCGCGAGCTGGCGTCCCGCTGGGGCGGCGGGCTGCTCGACGGGCTGGCGTCCTCGCCGGCGGGGGCGTACCTGAATGTGGGAGGCGTGCGATGAGCGTCGATGTGCTGGACTACGACGAGGCGCTGGCGGCGTTCGACCCGGTGCTGGGCCTGGAGGTCCACGTCGAGCTGAACACCGCGTCCAAGATGTTCTGTGGCTGCGTCAACGCCTTCGGTGCTGAGCCGAACACGCAGACCTGCCCAGTCTGCCTCGGCCTGCCCGGCTCGTTGCCGGTGGTGAACGGCAAGGCGATCGAGTCGGCCATCCGGATCGGGCTGGCGCTGAACTGCAGCATCGCCGAGTGGTGCCGGTTCGCCCGGAAGAACTACTTCTACCCGGACATGACGAAAGACTTCCAGACCTCGCAGTACGACGAGCCGATCGCCTACGACGGCTGGATCGACCTCGACGTCGACGGGGAGACCTTCCGGATCGAGATCGAGCGCGCCCACATGGAGGAGGACGCGGGCAAGCTCGTCCACGCCGGCGGCAGCACCGGTCGGATCGGCGATGCCGCGTACTCCCTGGTCGACTACAACCGGGCCGGCACGCCGCTGGTCGAGATCGTGACCAGGCCGATCACCGGCACCGGCGCGAAGGCGCCGCAGGTCGCGAAGGCGTACGTGTCGTTCCTGCGCGACCTGATGCTCAGCCTGGGCGTCTCCGACGTCCGGATGGAACAGGGCTCGCTGCGGTGCGACGCGAACGTCTCCCTGATGCCGAAGGGCGCCACCGAGTTCGGGCTGCGCACCGAGACGAAGAACGTGAACTCGCTGCGCAGCGTCGAGCGTGCGCTCACCTACGAGATCCAGCGGCAGGCCGCCGTGCTGTCCTCCGGCGGGAAGGTGCACCAGGAGACCCGCCACTGGCACGAGGAGGGCTACACCACGCCGGGCCGGTCGAAGGAGCAGGCGGAGGACTACCGCTACTTCCCGGAGCCCGACCTGGTGCCGGTGGCGCCGAGCCGGGAGTGGGTGGAGGAACTGCGTGGCACCCTTCCGGAGTTGCCGAACCTGCGCCGGGCCCGGCTTCAGGGAGAGTGGGGGTTCACCGACCTGGAACTGCAGGACGTGGTCAACGCCGGCGCGCTCGACCTCGTCGCCGCCACCGTTGCTGCCGGGGCGAGCCCGCAGGCAGCCCGCAAGTGGTGGACGACCGAACTCGCCCGGCGGGCGAACGAGACCGGTGTGGAGCTGGCCGGCCTGGCCATCACCCCGGCTCAGGTCGCCGAGCTGCAGGCACTCGTCGACGCGGGTACGGTCAACGACAAGCTCGCCCGGCAGGTGATCGACGGCGTGCTCGCGGGTGAGGGCTCACCCGCCGCCGTGGTCGCGTCCCGCGGCCTGGCCGTGGTGTCCGATGCCGGCGCGCTGTCGGCAGCGGTGGACGCGGCGATCGCCGCGAACCCCGATGTTGCCGAGCGGATCCGGGCCGGCAAGGTGCAGGCGGCCGGCGCCCTGATCGGCGAGGTGATGAAGCAGATGCGGGGCCAGGCGGACGCCGGCCGCGTGCGGGAACTGATCCTGGCGAAGCTTGCCTGAGGATCGCACGTCCGTCGAGCCCCCCTCACGCCACGTCGCGGGAGGGGACGCCACGAGGGGGACGGCCGCGCCGCGGCCGGGAGGCGGCGCCGCCGGAAGAGGGTGGCTGCCCACCCTCGCCGGGCTGGCGCTGGTCGTCCAGCTGGTCGCCGTCTACCTTCCCGGCAGCCCGGGCGGCGGTCTCGAGCTGCCCTGGCTACCGGGCGCCGACAAGGCCGTTCACGTCCTGGTCTTCGGGGTACCGGTGTACTTGTTCGGCCGGCTCACCCGGCGTGTCGGGTTGGTCGCAGGGGTGTTCGCCGTCCACGCTGTGGTGAGCGAGCTGGTGCAGTGGCGGTTCATCCCGTACCGGGATGGTGACCCCTTCGACGCCCTGGCCGACCTGGTCGGGATCGGGCTCGCGGTCCTGCTGCTCAAGCGACGCCCGGGGAGGTGAGCCGTGCCGATCGACGACCTGTCCCCGGCCTATCCGGGACGGGCCGCCTGGGGCACGGCGGCACGGCTGCGGGCCTGGCAGGTTGAGGCGCTGTCCCGCTATCGCGAGCTCGGCCAGCGCGACTTCCTGGCCGTGGCAACGCCCGGCGCAGGCAAGACCACGTTCGCGCTGCGGGTGGCCACCGACCTGCTGGAGGCCCGCACCGTCGAGCAGGTGATCGTGGTGACGCCGACGGAACACCTGAAAGTGCAGTGGGCCGACGCGGCGGCGAAGGTCGGCCTGCATCTCGACCCGGGCCTTGGCGGCAGCCGGAGGGGACGATCGCGGCAGTTCCAGGGCCAGGCCGTGACCTACGCGGGGGTGGCTGCTGCGACGTTCGCCTACGAGGCGCGCACCGCCAGCGCGAGGACCCTGGTGATCTTCGACGAGGTGCATCACGCCGGAGACGCGCTGAGCTGGGGCGAGGCGGTCGGGCAGGCGTTCGCCCTCGCCACCCGCCGCTTGTCGCTGACCGGCACCCCGTTCCGGTCCGACGCGACCCCGATCCCGTTCGTCCGCTACGCCGAGGAGTCCGACGGCATCCGGCGCTCCGTCCCCGACTACACCTACGGCTACGCCGAGGCGCTGCGCGACCATGTGGTGCGTCCGGTCGTGTTCCTTGCCTACGGCGGCGGGATGCGGTGGAGGACGCGCGCGGGCGAAGAGCTGGCCGTGAACCTGGGCGAGCCGCTCACCAAGGACGTCACCGCGCAGGCCTGGCGCACCGCGCTCGACCCCGCGGGGGAGTGGATGCCTGCCGTGCTGCGGGCCGCCGACCGCAGGCTGGAGGAGGTTCGCCGGCACGTGCCGGACGCGGGAGGCCTGGTGATCGCCACCGATCAAAGACAGGCCCGCGCCTATGCGCGGGCCCTCGGATCGATCAGCGGTGAACAGCCGACGCTCGTGCTGTCCGACGATCCCGGCGCGAGCCGGCGAATCGAGCAGTTCGGCGCGTCGGAGGCCCGGTGGATGGTGGCGGTGCGGATGGTGTCGGAGGGAGTGGACGTCCCGCGACTCGCGGTCGGGGTCTACGCCACCGCCACCTCGACGCCGCTGTTCTTCGCCCAGGCAGTCGGACGGTTCGTGCGCAGTCGTCGTCGCGGTGAGCTGGCCAGCGTGTTCCTGCCCACCGTCCCGATCCTGCTCGCCCACGCCGGTGCGCTCGAACGCCAGCGCGACCACGTGCTCGGGCGCCCGAAGCACGCCGACGACCTGTGGGGCGAGGAGGAGGCGATGCTCGCCGAGGCCAACCGCACCCGACGGACGGCCGATCTGGAGGGCGAGCAGGAGACGCTGGAGGCGAACGCTGTCTTCGACCATGTGCTGTTCGACGCCCGCGCCTACGGCATGCAGGCCGAGCCGACCAGCGCGGATGAGGCCGACTACCTCGGCCTGCCCGGGCTGCTGGAGGCCGACCAGGTGGCGACCCTGCTGGCCGACCGGCAGCGCCGGCAGCTCGCCCGGGCGAGCCGTCGCGAGAAGCGGGAGCGGGTCTCGGAGGAGGTCAGCCTGTTCCGGGCCCTCGAGGGCCGGCGCAGGGAGCTGAACAGCCTGGTGTCGCAGGTGGCCCGGCTGAGGGGCGTGCCGCACAGCCACGTTCACGCGGGGCTGCGGCGGGAAGCCGGGGGACCGCCGCTGGCCACGGCGACGACCGAGCAGGTGGAGGCGCGGATCAGGCTCGCCCGCCAGTGGCTGGCCAGCGCCTGAGGCGCACCCCCACCGTCGAACGCCTCCGCTGCGGTCGACCCCCCGCCTGGGCAGGGGCAGTCGACAGCAACGGAGGCGTTCGGCTACGGGGTCAGGATCCGGTCTGCCAGAGCACTGCGACGAGCACGTTGACCAGGGCCAGGGCGAACGCGACGTTCACCAGGGTGGGCTGGTCGGTGCCCTTCTTCGTGCGGGCGCGGGCGATCTCCGCGCAGGCCACGACGGCGAGGGTAACCACGAGCTTCACGCCGATCTTGGTGTTGTTGAGTTCCTCATGGTTCAGCTCGTTGAGCGCGACCAGGATGAGCCCGATGATGAGCTGGGCACGCGCGCCCCAGACCAGGGGGACGAGGCCGCGGGGCGCGCCGAGTCGCATGGCGAGCCAGCCGCCAAGGATCGCGGCCATGCCGAGCAGGTGCAGGACGACGAAGACATCGATGACGAGTTCCATGCCGCGACCTTAGCCAGTCGCGCCAGCAACCCTCCCGGTCGCGGGGCTGGTGCGGGTCACAGTTGCGTAGCCGTCGAGTGTCCCGGTGACCCGGACGATGATCCGCTTGCCCGCGTCAGCCGCGGAAGGGCGGTAGCCGTTCCCGCTGGACGATGCGGCGACCAGCCGGCCGTTGGCGAGCCACTCGTAGCTGAAGCTGGTGCCCTCGGTCCACAGGCCGGTGTCCGCGGTGAGGTCCTCCCCGACGGCGGCGACACCCATCACCGTGGGTCCGCCGGCAAGGGCGACCCGCCCCGTGGATTCGCTGTCGACGGCCACGGTGGCGTAGCCCGAGCGCGTCCCGGTGACCCTGAGCGTCACCTGGGTACCGAGGTCGTCGGTGGTGAGCCGATAGGTGGTCCGGGTGGCCGCGGGGATCGGTGCGCCGTCGCGCAGCCACTGGTAGTGGAAGGAGGCCTTCCCGGTCCAGGTCCCCCTGCGCGCCCGGAGGGTGGTTCCCACTGCCGGGGTTCCGGTGACGAGCGGACGTGTCCAGCGCATCACCCGTGCGGAGGAGGCACTGGTCCGGGAAAGGGTCGGGTGGTCCGCGAGCGTCCCGGTGACCTTCACCCGGATGCGCGTGCCGGCCTTGCTGACCGGCACGACGTACTCGGCGGCGTGGGCGCCCTTGATGGCTCTGCCGTTGGCGTACCAGGTGTAGGCGAAGCTGGTGCCATCGGTCCACTCGCCCGGCACCGCGGTCAGCGTCGACCCGGTCTGCGCGCTGCCCTGGATGGTGGGGGTGTCCGTGCGTGCGACCCGCCGGGTGGGTCTGGAGACGCCGGTCTGCGAGGAATTGTCGGTGCTGCGCGAACTGGTGACGACCACGCTGAGTTCCGCGTCCACGTCCTCGTCGACGACCCGATAGATCTTGCCGACGGCCTGCGGGATCTCGACGCCGTCGCGGAGCCACTGGTAGCTGAGCGCGAGGCCGGAGAACCGACCCGAGCCGGGCTTCGCGGTGAGCAGCCCACCCACGACCGGGGTGCCGGAGACGGACGGGTGAACCGTGGCGAGCACACGTCCGCGCCAGTCGATCCAGGCCAGCGACGCGCTGCTGTTGCCCCGGGCCTCGATCGTCGCGCAGCACTGGTCGAGGGACAGCGCCCAGGTTCCGGGGAACAGTCCGGTGAGCTCGAAGTGGCCGTCCGCGTCGATCAGGGCATAGGTGGTCCAGTGCCATCCTCCGTGCCGCAGGTAGGCGGAGACCCGAAGGCCTTCGCGCACGGTCTTGCCGGCGAAGGTGACGTAGCCGGTGATCCGGCCGGTGAGCTCGAGTTGGGCGTTGCGTCCGGTGACGGTCCGGCCGGGCCAGACGCGGATCGCGTCCGCATTCGCGAGGAACCGGTCGCTGTCCACGAGGATGGGCTCATTGCTCCAGCACTCCCGGGCGAGGTCGCTGCCGTCGGGGCCCTGGAAGCAGAGCACGTAACTGCCGGCGGGCAGGCCGTTCAGGGAGTATGCGCCGTCGGCGTCGGTGGTGACGATCTGGGCCCACTGCTCGCTGGCCCGCGAGTAGGCGCCGACGTAGGCGTCCGCGAGGGACTTGCCCTCCGGCCCGCTCACCCGGCCCGTGATCGCTCCGGTGGGGGAGGGGAGCGTGGTCCCCGACGTCGTGGACAGGCCGTGACGAGTGCCGGTTCGCTGGGAGCGCGAGGTCGCGATCGAGGCGAGGTCGGGCACCGTCGTCGCCCCGGACGACGGGTCGGGACGGCTCAGCGCTCCGCCGTCGAACGGCTCGGTGGCGCCGGCCGCCCGGGCCGTGCCGGGCGCGAGCGCGGCCAATCCGGCCGCGAGCACGGCCGCCAGCAGGGCATGGCCGAGCCAGCGCGCGGCAGTACGTTCGTGATCCATCCTGGGCCCCTCCCACGGATCTCATCGACAAAACATCGAACACCGTAGTGGCGGGGCGTTGGTGGGCGTCAGACCCCGGACGGGCGACGCCCGGACGGGTGACAGTCGCTCAGTTGATCAGGCGTGCCGACAGCACACCCTCGATCGAACGGATCTGTGCCATCACGGTCTCGGGCACGGAACCATCCACGTCGACGAGGGTGTAGGCGAGCTCGCCGCGGGACTTGTTCAGCAGGTCGGCGATGTTCAGGCCCGCCCCGGCGAGGAGTGTGGAGATCTGGCCGACCATGTTCGGGACATTGCTGTTGGCGATCGCGATCCGGCTGGTGCCCTCGGAACGCGCCAGCGAAGCGTTCGGGAAGTTCACCGAGTTCAGGATCGTGCCTTCGGTGAGGAACTCCCGCAGCTCGTCGGCCGCCATCCGTGCGCAGTTCTCCTCGGCCTCGTTGGTGGAGGCGCCCAGGTGCGGCAGGGTGACCACCTTGTCGCGCTTGTTCAGGGCGGGAGAGGGGAAGTCGCAGATGTAGGCGCGGAGCTGGCCGCTCTCCAGCGCGCTCACGACGGCGGCCTCGTCCACGATCGGGCCGCGGGCGAAGTTGATCAGGACTGCCGACCTTCGCATCGTCTCCAGCTCCGCGGCCCCGATGAAGCCGCGGGTGCCGTCGACCAGCGGGACGTGCAACGTGATGATGTCGGCCCGCTTGAGCAACTGGTCGAGGTTGGTCACGTGCTCGACGAACGAGCTCAGCTTCCACGCGTGCTCGACCGTGATGCCCGGGTCGTAGCCGAGCACCCGCATGCCGAGGGCGGTGGCGGCGTTCGCCACCTCGACCCCGATGGCGCCGAGGCCGATCACGCCGAGGGTGCGTCCGGGCAACTCGAAGCCGACGTAGTTCTTCTTGCCCGACTCCACCGCCTTGTCCATGGACGCGGCGTCGCCCTCGAGCCGGTGCGCGAACGCGGCGGCGGGCACGATGTTGCGCGCGGCAAGGAACAGAGCCGCCACTACGAGTTCCTTGACCGCGTTCGCGTTGGCACCCGGGGTGTTGAACACCGGGATGCCCTTCGCGGAGTACTCGGCGATCGGGATGTTGTTGGTGCCGGCCCCGGCTCGGGCGACGGCGAGCACGGAGGTGGGGATCTCCACGCCGTGCAGGCTGGCCGAGCGGAGCATGATGGCGTCCGGGTTCTCGATCTCGGAGGAGACCTCGAACTCCTCTTTGGGCAGCCGGGAGAGCCCGGTGTGGCTGATCGCGTTGAGGGTCTTGATCGTGAAGGTCATCTGTTCCTCAGCCGTTGCGGCGCTCGAAGTCGGTCATGAAGTCGATCAGTGCCTGCACGCCGTCGAGCGGCATGGCGTTGTAGATGCTGGCGCGCATGCCGCCGACCGAGCGGTGCCCGGCCAGACTGGTCAGGCCTGCGGCCGCAGCCTCGGACACGAAGGTCTTGTCGAGATCGGGGTTGGCCTGCAGGAAGGGAACGTTCATCCACGAGCGCGAGTCGAGCGCGACCGGGTTGGAGTAGTAGCCGCTGGCGTCGATGTAGCCGTAGAGCGCCTCCGCCTTGGCGCGGTTGCGCTCGCCCATCCCACTCAGCCCTCCGGACTCCTGCACCCAGGCGAGGATCTTGCCGAGCAGGTAGATGCCGAAAGTGGGCGGGGTGTTCAGCATGGAGTCGGCGTCCGCCATGGCCTGGTAGTCCCAGATCGCCGGGGTGGTCGGACGCGCCCGTCCGAGCAGGTCGTCGCGCACGATCACCACGCACAGGCCGGACGGGCCCATGTTCTTCTGGGCGCCCGCGTAGATCAGGCCGAACCTCGACACGTCGATCGGCCGGGAGAGGATCGTCGAACTGAGGTCGGCGACCAGCGGTACGTCGCCGGTGTCCGGCACGTAGCCGAACTCGACGCCGCCGATGGTCTCGTTCGGCGTGTAGTGCAGGTATTTCGCGCCGGCGTCGACGCTGAAGCTGCCCTCGGCGGGCGTGGTGGTGTAGTTCGAGGCTGCCTCGTCGGCGAGCACGTCCACGACCAGGCCCTGCTTCTTCGCGGCCTTGATGGCCTTGCTGGACCACTGGCCGGTGTTCAGGAACGCGACCGGGTCGCCCTCGGCCGCGAGGTTCATCGGGATCGCGTCGAACTGCCCGGACGCACCTCCCTGCAGGAACAGCACCTTGTAGTTGTCGGGCACCGCCATGAGCTCCCGCAGCAGCGCCTCGGTCTGCGCCGCACACTCGACGAAGGCCTTGCCCCGGTGGGAGACCTCCATCACCGACATCCCCGAACCCTGCCAGTCCGTGAGTTCCGATCGGGCGGCCTCGAGGGCGGCGAGCGGGAGCATGGCGGGGCCTGCGGAGAAGTTGTAGACGCGCATGGGCGACATTGTGTCAGCTTCGTTACGGCTGCCCTGGAGGCGCCCACGTGGAGGACATGAAGAAGGGCCGCGGCATCACCGGCGGAGGTGACGTCGCGGCCCTTTCCTCGACGGTCAGGTCGTCCGGGTGGACCCGTGGCCGAATCCGCTGTTCCCGGTGGCGGCCGGGCGGGGGGCGAGCGGGGTGTTGCCGCTGGGGATTCGGTGCGAGGGTGTCGTGATCGACCGTGCCGACCCGGTGAGGGCGCTGCCCGCGGAGGGGAGCAGGGCAGCGCCGCAGTCACCGGTTTCTGAACGCTGGCCGGCGGCCGGAGGGGTTCGAATCACGCTGGCCGTTGCGTTCATGGGGTCAAGTATGTGGCAGAGCCTCGCCGCAGCTGCTGTGGCAAGCGGTTATCCTCTCGTCTGCGCGGCGCGCCACCCGTGCGGGGACCGCGGTGCGAGGATTTCCTCGCGGCGGGTGGGCGCCCGACGCGGAGGGGATTGCTCATGGAGGCGGCGACGACCGGCGTGGCGCGACGCGTGGTTGTGGTCGAGGATGAGCCACTCACACAGTCACTGGTGACCTCGGTACTAGCGGCAGCCGGGTTCGTCGCCCGCGGCGTCGACTCGGCCGACCTGGCCATAGCGGCACTGCGTGATTTCGATCCGGACGCGCTGGTCGTGGATCTCGATCTCGGTGACGGGCCCGGCGGAGCGGAGGTGCTCGCCTACACCGAGCGGGCGACGCCCTGGGTCGCGCTCGTGGTACTCACGAACGCCGCGTCTCCCGTCGTGGTGGGCGTGGACCGTTCCCGGATCCCCTCGCGCGCCGCCTACCTGCACAAGCGTTCGCTCCGGGACGCCGGAACCCTGCTCGAGACGATCGAGGAGGTCCTCGCCGATCATCCGCCACGCCGGGACGACGCCACGACGGAGGACCTGCTGAGCGGCCTCAGCAAGGACCAGCTCGAGGTGTTACGACTGGTCGCCTCGGGCCTGTCCAACGCCGAGATCGGCGCCCGCCGGGGAACCTCGCCCCACGGTGTCGAGCAGATCGTCCAGCGCCTGATCAACCGACTGGGCGTGGTCAGGGGTGGAGGCGCGAACCCCAGGGTGCAACTGGCCAGGATCTATTTCCGGCACGGGCCGAGCCCGACCTGAGCCGATGGACGTCGCCGTGGGGGCTCGCCTGCGCCGGCTCGCGACCGCGCTGAGGGTCTCTCTCCGCGGCCGCCCTCCGGACACGCTGGGCATGCTGATCGCCAACGGTGGCATGTTCCTCTCCGATCTGGCCTTCAACCTGCGCCACGACCTCGAACCGGCCGGCGCAGTCACCATCGCCCTTGCGACCCAGGTCGTGGTGGGCTCGCTTGCACTGATGCTGCTCACCCGGATCGGATCTGCGGCGTCGGAGTCCCACCCTCGCCCCGCGACCGTGCTGGCGGTGTTCGCGCTCTGCGGTGTGGTTCGGACGAGCGTCCTGGTGGCCGCGAACCCCCACCCGTCCTGGATGCTCTGGCTCCAGCAACTGCCGCCCCGGGTGTGCGGGGCGATCGTGTGGTTCACCGTGTCCGCCGGGCTGCTGGAGTGGCTGAACCGCGCTGCCGGCCAGCGGATGCGGCTGGAAACCGCCTACCGACAGCTGTTGGCGACCCGGGCGACCACCGCGGCGGTCCTGTGCGAGACCGATGTGCACCTGAGCGCGCTCGTGGTGCGGACGCGGGCAGCCATCGCTGAGGTGAGCAATCGTCTGCGGCGGGGCCTCACCGAGGCCGAACTCGACTCCTGCATCGACCGGATCGGCGGACTGGTCGACCGGGAGGTGCGGCCATCCAGCCACGAGCTCGCCCTCCCGCCGAGCGAGTTCCGCTCCGTTCCGGTGCCACCGTTGTGGCCGTCAACGAAGGCGCGACTGGGTGCGATGATGCGGCGCTGGCCCGTCGCGCGACCGTTTCAGCCGGCCGTGGTGGCGCTCCTGGCGATCCCGGTCGTGCTGGCCGACCTGGCGGTGGCCTCGCCGGAACAGCGCGGGCTGGTCGCGCTGCACTCCGCGGAGGGGCTGACGATCCAGATCGGATCGCTGGCGGTCGCTGCGGTGTGGCTGGCCCCGCTGCTGCCGCGCCTGCGTCGCTCCGTGGCGGTCGCGGTCACCCTGGCGGTCTACCTGGCCCTGCTCGTTGTGGGCCTGGTCACGCTCGTGCAGGATGCATGGGCCGGGATCGAGATACCTCTGAGCGCGCACCTGTTCCCGGCCGTCTATGCCGCCATCGCCGGTGGGGCGGCCGCCGCGGGAGCCCAGCTTCGCGCGGAGTCCGCGCAGGCGCGGCGGGTGGTGAACCTCATCGGCCGCAGCCTGAGCCGGACCCGCCAGCAGCTGTGGGCGCGGCGCCGCCGGCTCTCACTCTCGCTGCACGGACGGGTTCAGGCGAACCTCACCGCGGCCATCCTGCTGCTTCAGCGGACCAGGGCGGAGTACGCGGCGAGCGGGATCCTTGACGTCCGGCTGATCGACCAGGTCCGTGACGCGATGCAGGCCGCAGGGCAGGTGGACAGCAGGAGCCCTGGTTCGGCGAGCGACCGGTTGGAGCGGGTGGCCGGCGTCTGGGCGGGCATCATGCCGGTGCGCCTGGTCATCGACCAGGCGGCGCGCGCCCGGCTGGACGCGGACCCCGACTCCGGCGATGCCGGTGTCGAGGTGGTTCGGGAGCTGCTGCTGAACGCAGCGCGGCACGGCGGCGCGACCGGCGCCGAAGTGACGATGGATGCGGCCGACTCCGACCTCGTGCGGATCAGGGTGCGGGAAACCGGCGGCAGGGCCGTGGCGGACCAGCCTCCAGGCGCCGGCATGGGCGGGACCATGATCGACTCCGTGGCGGACCGGTGGTGGGTTCAGGTCGATGGTCCCGAGCGGATCACCACGGTGCTGCTGCCGACCGGCCTGTCGCCGTCCGCCGTCCAGCGGGACCTCGCCACCACCGACTGAGTCCGGCTCAGAGGTCGGCGGCCCGGATCATGGCCGCGATCGCCGCCGGCTCCCCGAAGACCTGGACGCGAGCGGCGTCGCGGCGTCCGAACAGATAGAGCACGAGTTCGCTCGGCGGGCCGCTCAGGGTGACGATGTCGGGGCCGTGTCCGATCCGCACGGGCTCGCCGCGCGGGACGTCGCGCTCGAGCCAGACCGCCACGGGTGAGCGGCGCAGTGAGAACCGCGCCAGGCTCGCAGCCCGCCGCCATGCGAGGTTCTCCAGGGCTGCGTCGCGGGGCCGGGGCGTGTGGTCACCTGCGCCTCGACGGACATCCTCGCAGTGCACGAAGAACTCGAACGTGTTCGCCGCCGCCTCAACTCCCGGCAGCCGGAACGGCGACAACCTGCCCGGGCCGCGACGGATCGCGTCCACCAACTGGGCGTAGGGCTGCCCGGCGCGAACCTCTTCGATCCGCTCGGCGGTGTGCAGGGCGAGGGGCTTGACCACGATGCCGGCGGCAGCGACCGGGTCGTTCTCGCGCAGCCAGACGTGTGCGGCGAGGTGGTGGGCCGTCCACCCTTCGCACAGCGTCGGGGCGGTGGGGTCGACCGCGGCGAGTGCGTCGCAGAGGGCCGCGCGCTGGTCGGACGGGCGGTGGTGCTGGCTCATGCCGGAACCCTACCCACGCGCCTGCCACAATGTCGGGGTGAGTGAGCTCGACCCGCGGGTGGTAGCCCTGTTGAAGCGGAATGCCGACGGCCTGGTGCCTGCGGTGGTGCAGGACGCGACGTCCGGCGCCGTGCTGATGCTGGCGTGGATGGACGACGAGGCGCTGAGACGTACCCTGGCCACGCGTCGCGGAACCTACTGGTCGCGCAGTCGCAAGGAGTACTGGGTGAAGGGCGAGACCAGCGGTCACACCCAGGTTGTCCGCGAGGTGCGCCTGGACTGCGACGGCGACACCGTGCTGGTGCGGGTCGACCAGACCGGCCCGGCCTGTCACACCGGGACGACCACCTGCTTCGACGCCCGGGTGCTGCTGGAGGATCTCGGATGAGGCTCGAGATCACCCCGGACCTGCCCGGCTTCCTCGCCGCGGGTGCGACGCGCCGGGTGGTGAGCGTGTACACCCGCCTGCTGGCCGACGACTTCACCCCGGTCGGGCTGTACCACCAGCTGTGCGGCGAGCGCCCGAACACCTTCCTTCTCGAGTCCGCAGGGGGCGGGGTCTGGTCGCGGTACTCCTTCGTGGGCGTGAACGCCGTGGCCACCCTCACCGAGGCGGACGGCACCGCGCGGTGGGCGTTCAGCGGGCGCCCGATCACCGGCCTGCCCGGCGACGGTGACCCGTTGAGCGTGCTGGCGCAGACGCTGGGGATGCTGCACACCCCACGCGAGCCGGAGTTGCCGCCGCTGGTGTCGGGGATGGTGGGCTACCTCGGCTACGACGTGGTGCGCCGGATGGAGCACCTGCCCGACAGCAACCCCGACGACCTCGGCATCCCGGAGCTGGTGATGATGCTGGTCTCGGACATGGCGGTGCTCGACCACCACTCGGGCGAGGTGTGGCTGGTGGCGAACGCGATCAACTTCGATGACACCGGTGCGCATATCGAGGATGCGTATGCCGACGCCTGCGCGCGGGTCCAGGCGATGGCCGCGGCGCTGCTGCGTCCGGCCGAACCCCTGGTCGCTGTCCGGGCCAGCGACGCACTGCCCGCGCCAGTGCGCCGGCAGCGGACGTCGGCGGAATACGAGGCGGCCGTGTCCGAGGCGATCGAGGAGATCCGGGCGGGCGAGGCGTTCCAGATCGTGCCTAGCCAGCGTTTCGAGGCCCCGTGCGTTGCGGACCCGCTGGATGTGTACCGCGTCCTGCGCCGGACGAACCCGAGCCCCTACCTCTACCTTCTCCGCCTGGACGGCTTCTCGATCGTCGGGTCCAGCCCGGAGGCGCTGGTGCAGGTGACCGGCGGACGGGCCACCACCCACCCGATCGCTGGGACGCGTCCCCGCGGTGCCACCGCAGCGCTGGACGCCAGCCTCGAGGCCGAGCTCCTGGCCGACGCGAAGGAGGCCGCCGAGCACCTGATGCTGGTCGACCTCGGCCGCAACGACCTCGGCCGCGTCTGCGTGCCTGGAACGGTGGAGGTGGTCGAGTTCATGAAGGTGCGGCGCTACAGCCACGTGATGCACCTGGAGGCGGCCGTTCAGGGCACCCTGGCCCCTGGCCGCACCGCGCTGGACGCCACATTGAGCTGCTTCCCGGCCGGGACCCTTTCCGGTGCGCCGAAGGTGAGGGCGATGGAGATCATCGACCGCCTGGAGGTGTCGCGCCGAGGGCTGTACGGGGGAGTGGTGGGGTACTTCGACTTCGCCGGCGACTCCGACACCGCGATCGCCATCCGCACGGCCCTGCTGGCTCGGGGTGTCGCCTACGTACAGGCGGGCGCAGGGGTGGTGGCGGACTCCGTGCCCGCCAACGAGGATGCCGAGAGCCGCAACAAGGCTGCCGCCGTCCTCGATGCGGTCGCCGAGGCGGGCGCGCTTCTGCGGCTGGAGCGCCCGGGTTCCTGAGAAGTCAATAAGGAATGACCAGCAATCCTCGGTAGCTGGGGTAGCGGTGTTCGCGCCCAACAGCCAATATGGAGACTTGTTTGGTTTTGTTTTCAACCAACCGCCGCAGCCACAGCCTGACTCGAGGGAGCGATGCATGATCGAAAGCGCTGACCGGGCCACGCGCACTGTCGCCAAGGACTATCACCACGGCCGTACCCCCGCGGCCTGGGCCGGCAGCATCATTGCCGCCATTGCGTTCACCTTGGGGGCCGTTGCGTTCGTGCTCGGGCCGAACTGGACCCTGATCTGGGTGGCCGGTGTGCTCCTGGTGCTGTCCCTGGTCACGGGCGGCGTGCTCCGGCGGATGGGCTACGGTCAGCCCTGACATGACGGTACTTGACGAGATCATCGCCGGTGTTGTCGAGGATCTCGAGGTCCGCCGCGCCCGGCGTCCGCTGGAGGCTCTGGTCGCTCACGTGGAGACGATGGAGCCAGCGCTCGACCCGCTTCCCCTGCTCCGTGCGTCCGGTCTGGGCGTGATCGCGGAGGTCAAGCGGTCCAGCCCGAGCAAGGGAGCGCTCGCCGCGATCGGCGACCCGGCAGCGCTCGCGACCGAGTACGCGGCCGGTGGTGCGTCCGCGATCTCTGTGCTCACCGAGTCTCGCCGGTTCGGCGGCAGCCTGGCCGACCTGGCCGCGGTGCGCGCTGCCGTGCGCACCCCCGTGCTGCGCAAGGACTTCGTTGTCACCGAGTACCAGCTGTGGGAAGGCCGCGCGGCCGGCGCCGACCTGGCCCTGCTGATCGTCGCTGCGCTGAGCCAGGCCCAGCTGAAGGCCTTCCTCGCCCTTGCCGGGCAACTCGGCGTCACCTGCCTGGTGGAGACGCACACGGCTGACGAGGTGCACCGTGCGCTGGACGCGGGCGCGGAGCTGATCGGCGTGAACAACCGCAACCTCAAGACCCTCGAGGTCGACTTGAGCCATTTCCAAGAACTTGCTGAGCTGATCGGGCCCGGTCCGGTGAAGGTGGCCGAGTCCGGCATCCTCAGCACCGCGGACGCCGCCCGGATGCGGTCGGCCGGAGCCGATGCCGTGCTGGTGGGCGAGCTGCTCGTCCGGCACGGGGACCCGCGAGCGGCAGTGGCCGCGCTGCGAGCGCTGGCATGACTGCACGCTGAGAGTGTGAGTGAATAGGGGCGTGATGCCTTCCACGCTGCCCGATGCGGGCGGCCACTACGACCTCTTCGGTGGCCGCTACGTCCCTGAGGCGCTCGTCGCTGCACTGAACCAGCTCGAGGCCGAGTTCGACACCGCCATGGGGGACGCGTCGTTCTGGCGCGAGCTCGACGACTTGCGCCGCAACTACTCCGGGCGCCCGACGCCGCTCACCGACGCGCCCCGGTTCAGTCGGCACTGCGGGAACGTGAGGGTCCTGCTCAAGCGCGAGGACCTGAACCACACAGGTTCGCACAAGATCAACAACGTGCTCGGGCAGGCGCTCCTGACCCGGCGGATGGGCAAGACGAGGGTGATCGCGGAGACCGGCGCCGGCCAGCACGGCGTGGCGACCGCGACCGCCGCCGCGCTGCTGGGCATGGAGTGCCGCGTCTACATGGGCCGCCTCGACACCGACCGGCAGGCCCTGAACGTCGCCCGCATGCAGCTGCTCGGCGCAGAGGTGATCGCGGTCGAGTCCGGCAGCCAGACGCTCAAGGACGCGATGAACGAGGCCATGCGCGACTGGGTCGCCAGCGTGGACAACACCCACTACCTGATCGGCACCGTTGCGGGTCCGCACCCGTTCCCGAAGATGGTGAAGGAGTTCCAGCGGGTGATCAGCACCGAGATCCGGGAGCAGATGCTGGCCCGGTTCGGCCGCCTTCCCGACGGGGTCGCGGCGTGTGTGGGTGGCGGCTCGAACGCGATGGGCTCCTTCGCCGACTTCATCGATCTGCCCGAGGTGGCGCTGTACGGCTTCGAAGCCGGCGGTGACGGGGTGGAGACGGGACGCCACGCTGCCGCGATCCAGGGCGGCTCGGTCGGGGTGCTGCACGGGATGCGCACCTACATCCTCCAGGACGCCGACGGCCAGACCATGGAGTCGCACTCCATCTCCGCTGGCCTCGACTACCCGGGGGTCGGGCCGGAGCACTCGTGGCTGGCCTCCACCGGCCGGGCGACCTACGAGGCGGTGACCGACGCCGAGGCGATGGCAGCCCTCGAACTGCTGACGCGGACCGAGGGCATCCTGCCGGCCATCGAGTCGGCCCACGCCCTCGCCGGGGTGATCCGGCTGGGGCAGCGGCTCGCCGTCGAGCAGCCGGACGCCGAGCCGACGATCGTGGTGTGCCTTTCGGGACGCGGTGACAAGGACGTGGACACCGCCATCTCCTACTTCGGCCTCACCGGCAAGCCGGACTCGGCGACCGGAGGTGCGGCATGAGCGCGACCGAACCCGTGGCCGGACGAGAAGGGGACGGTTCCGTTTCCGTCCAGCCCGGTCCGGATTCCTCCGCTTCCGCGTTCCGCCGTGCGTCGGAGGAGGGCCGCGGTGCCCTGGTCGGCTACCTGCCGGTCGGTTACCCGTCCGTGCCGGGATCGCTGACCGCGCTGAAGGCGCTGTGCGGCGAGGGCGGGGACGGGCCCGGTGTCGATCTGGTCGAGGTGGGCCTGCCGTACTCGGACCCCATGATGGACGGGCCGGTGATTCAGCAGGCCGGGACGCGGGCGCTCGCCCGCGGGGTCCGCACCCGGCACGTGTTCGCTGCGGTCGAGGCCGTCCGCTCGACCGGGACACCGGCTGTCGTGATGACCTACTGGAACCTCGTCGACCGGTACGGAGTCGAGGCCTTCGCCCGCGATCTGGCCAACGCCGGCGGCTCCGGACTGATCACTCCCGACCTGATCCCCGACGAGGCCGCCGAGTGGATGGACGCCTCCGATGCGCATGGGCTCGACCGGATCTTCCTGGTCTCGCCGTCCTCGACCGACTCGCGGATCGCGTCCACGACGCGGGCCTGCCGCGGGTGGGTCTACGCGACGGCAGTGATGGGCGTGACCGGGACGCGGTCGGCGAGCCCGACGGCCGCGCCGGAGCTGGTCGCCCGGATCAGGGCCCTGTCGCCGCAGACCCTGGTGGGTGTCGGCCTGGGCGTGTCGACCGGTGACCAGGCGGCCGACGTGCTCGGCTATGCGGACGCGGTGATCGTGGGTTCGGCGTTCATCAAACCGATGCTGGCGGCCGAGGCCGACGGCAATCCCGACGATCTCTCCGGCCTCCGTGCGGTGCTCGCCGACCTCGCCTCGGGCGTGCGCCGGGCTCGACACGATGCTTGACCTCCCGATAAGGATGGGCCTGTGACCTTGTTCATCCCGAGCCCGCCGATCAGCTACTTCCAGATCGGTCCGCTGACCGTGCACATCTACGCGCTGTGCCTGATCACGGGGATCATCGTGGCCTGGACCATGGGCGTGCGACGTTGGCGCGCGCGCGGCGGCCGCACCGAGAGCTTCGAGACCGTGCTGTTGTGGGCGATCCCGATCGGGATCGTCGGGGCGCGGTTCTACCACGTGATGACGCACCTCGGTGACTACTTCGGCCCCGGCATCAACCCGTGGACGGCGTTCGCCATCTGGCAGGGCGGGATCGCGATCTACGGCGCGGTGGGCTTCGGCGCCCTGGCTGCCTGGCTGGCGGCGCGACGGCAACAGATCGCGTTCGCGGCTCTTGCCGACGCCCTCGCGCCCGCCATCGCGGTCGGGCAGGCGATCGGCAGGTTCGGCAACTGGTTCAACCAGGAGCTGTACGGCTGGCCCACGACCCTGCCGTGGGGTCTGGAGATCGACCCTGCGCACCGCGTCCCGGGCTACGAGCAGTACGCGACCTTCCATCCCACGTTTGCCTACGAGGCGATCTGGGACCTGTCCACCGCCGGCGTGCTGCTCTGGGCGGACCGGCGGTTCCAGCTCGGCCGAGGCAAGGTCTTCGCGCTCTACATCGCGCTGTACGGATTCGGCCGCACCTTCACCGAGAGCATGCGGCTCGACTACTCCTACGACATCTTCGGACCGTTGAGGTTCAATGCCGCCATGGCGATGCTGATCTGCCTCGTCGGCATCGTCCTGCTGCTGTGGCTGCATCGCCACCGTCCCGGACGCGAGGAGGTCGTCGAGTTCGGCGCTCCCGCGGCGGAGCAGCCCTCCGGCGACACCGGGACGCCGGGCGGGGCCGACGCTGAAACCGACCCCTCCGTCAGCACTGTCGACGCCGGCGAATCCCCTGGAGCTACCCCTGATCCGGAATCCGCTGAGGACCCGCCCGGGGCGTGATCCGCGGTATCGCCCACCGTCCGGGCGTCGTCGGCGGTACGGTCGGCGCGTGATGCGGCAATGGGCCAGGCTGGGCACGATCACCTTTCTCTGCGCGACCCTTGCCGGCTGCAGTGGCTCGATCCTGCCCACGGTGACCGTGACGGTCACGGTCAGCGGAGCGCCCTCCGCGGCGCAGGCCTCCGCCGCAGCGGCAGTCGACTGGAGCGCCGTGGTCGACCGTTCCCGTGGAGCGGTGTTCCGGATCCAGACGACCAGCTGCTCCTCGTCTGCGTCAGGGGTGGTGGCGGCCGGCCTCGCGATCGACGAGCACCTTCTGGTCACCGCGGCGCACGTGGTGGAGTACCAGCGGGGATTCCAGGTCAGCTCGGACGCGTCCAGTGGAGAGGCGCACGTGCTGGGCTTCGACCCGCGGACGGACGTGGCCCTGCTCTGGCTCGACAGCAGTGCGGACTCGACACTGTCCTTCGCCGAGACGCCGCCGAAGGCGGGCGACCAGGTGGCTGTCCTCGGGTTTCCGCAGGCCTCCACGGACCTGCAGGTGGCGACGGGCGCGGTGACCGGACTGGACGGAACCGGCATCGTCACCGGGGAAGGCGGCAACATCCAGCGCGAGGGCATGCTGGTCACGGACCTGGCCACGGACCCCGGCTACGGCGGCGGCCCGGTTCTTGGGCCGGACGGCCGGGTCGTCGGGGTGGCGAGCTCGCAGGCGCTGACCTACAGCAGCAGCGAGGGCAGGGTCGTCCCGGCGCAGGGTGCGGGCTACGCGGTACAGCCGGGCGAATTCGCCGATCTCGTGGAGCAGTGGCGGACGAACACCTCGGCGGTGAACACCTGTGACCCCGACTCGGTGAACCACGTGATCAAGAACCTCGACACCGCCCCAGCGGGGGCGGCTGATGCCCTCGAAGCCCTGGACGCGTTCTGGCTCGCGGTGAACGGGGCCGACTTCGCCGGGGCGTGGCGACGGCTCAACGCTCGCGGGCAGCAGGTGAAGGGCAGCTTCGAACGCTGGTCGGCGAAGATGGCGGGTGCCCAGTACAGCGACGGGTACCTCGAGACGGCCCGCGCGTCGGGGAGCTCCGGGTCCGCGACGGTGGTGGTGAACCTGACCGAGTCGACCTCCGCCGGCGAGACCCGGTGCCGCGTGTGGCGGCTCACCTATGCCCTCACCAGCGAGTCGGACCGGTGGCTGGTCGGGCCGTTCAGCGGCCGCAGTATCGGCCGGTGCTGAGCCGCCGTCCCGGCAGGAGTCCTCGTCCACGCACCGGTCCGGACACACCGCCGTAACCGGGTGCGTCCATGATTCAGTCGGCACGATCGGGGCGAAAGGCCGAGTCAGGTAGGCTCGCCCCCCAAGCGTGCACCGTCGGCGTGTCGGCCGATCCGGCTGCACCGGCCCCGCGCGCTCGCGCAGATGGGAGTGATCAGATGGCGTTGATGACGATGCCCGGCAGGCCCGGGGAGGGCCTCTACGACCCCGCTTTCGAGCACGACGCCTGCGGGGTGGCCTTCGTCGCGCAGCTGAGCGGGGAAGCCAGCCACGACATCGTCGCCAAGGGCCTGACCGCTCTGGAGAACCTCGACCACCGGGGCGCGACCGGGGCCGACGCCGCGGCCGGCGATGGTGCCGGGATGCTGCTGCAGGTGCCGGACCGATTCCTGCGCCAGGTCGTCGACTTCGACCTTCCCGAGCCCGGGCACTACGCGATGGGCATGGCGTTCCTGCCCACCGAACCGGTCGCCCGCGCCTCGGCGAAGCGCACCATCGAGTTCCTGGCCACCGAGGAGAAGCTGGTCATCCACGGCTGGCGCCCGGTACCCACCGACGACTCGACCCTGAGCCCGATCTCGGCACGGAACATGCCGCACTTCGAGCAGTTCTTCGTGTCTACCGTCGCCCTCGACACCGGCCTCGCGCTGGACCGCGCGGTGTACCCGCTGCGGCAGCGCGCCCGCACCGAGGCGGGGGTCTACTTCGCTTCGCTGTCCGGCCGCACCACGGTCTACAAGGGCATGCTCACCACCCAACAGCTGCCGCAGGTCTTCCCCGAACTGCTGGACGAGCGGGTCGAGAGCGCCCTGTCTCTGGTGCACTCCCGGTTCTCGACGAACACGTTCCCTGCCTGGGAGCTCGCCCACCCGTACCGCCTGATGGCGCACAACGGCGAGATCAACACGGTCAAGGGCAACCGGAACTGGATGCGGGCCAGGGAGGCCCTGCTTGCCACCGACCTGATCGAGGGCGACCTGAGCCGGGTCTTCCCGATCTGCACTCCGGGCGGGTCGGATTCAGCCTCGTTCGACGAGGTGCTCGAGCTGCTCCACCTCGGCGGCCGCTCGCTGCCGCACGCCGTGCTGATGATGATTCCGGAGGCATGGGAGAACCACACCGAGATGGACGCCGCGCGCCGCGCGTTCTACTCGTTCCACGCATCGATGATGGAGCCGTGGGACGGGCCGGCGTCGGTCACCTTCACTGACGGGACCCTGATCGGTGCCGTGCTCGACCGCAACGGTCTGCGGCCGGGCCGCTACTGGGTCACCGACGACGGCCTCGTGGTGTTCGCCTCGGAGGCCGGCGTGCTGGACATCGAGCCGGCGAAGGTGGTCGAGAAGGGTCGGATGAAGCCGGGCCGGATGCTCCTGGTCGATCTGGAGCAGCACCGGCTGATCAACGACGACGAGATCAAGGCGACACTGGCCGCAGAGCACCCCTACTCGGAGTGGCTGGAGCAGGGCCGCGTCGATCTCGACGACCTGCCAGAGCAGCAGCACGTGGTCCACAGCCACGCTTCGGTGACCCGACGCCAGCAGGTGTTCGGCTACACCCACGAAGAGCAGCGGATGATCATCGCGCCGATGGCGAACACCGGCATCGAGCCGATCGGCTCGATGGGTTCGGACACTCCCGTCGCCGTGCTGAGCGACCGTCCGCGGCTCCTGTTCGACTACTTCGCCCAGCTGTTCGCGCAGGTCACCAACCCGCCGCTGGACGCGATCCGGGAGGAACTGGTCACCTCGCTGTCTGCGACCTTCGGCCCCGAGGGGAACCTGCTCGAGCCGACGCCGGACTCCTGCAAGCAGATCGTGATCGGGTACCCGATCCTCGACTCCGACCAGCTGGCGAAGCTGGTCCGGATCAACCGGGACGGCTCGCGGCCGGAGTACGACACGCACGTGGTGCGCGGGCTCTTCCCGGTCGAGGGCGGCGGCGCAGCGCTGAGGGCGAAGCTGGACGAGCTGTGCCAGGCGGTCAGCGAGGCGATCGCCGGGGGATGCCGGACGATCATCCTTTCCGACCGGCACTCCAACGCGGAACTCGCGCCGATCCCGTCCCTGCTGCTCACCGCTGCGATTCATCACCACCTGGTCCGGGAGAAGACCCGCACCCAGGTCGGGCTGATCGTGGAGGCGGGCGACGTGCGGGAGGTGCACCACGTCGCGCTGCTGATCGGCTACGGCGCAGCGGCCGTAAACCCCTACCTCGCCTTCGAGTCCGCGGAAGACCTGGCCCGACGCGAGTGGCTCGTGCACGTGGACCCGGACAAGGCGGTGTACAACGTCCGCAAGGCCCTCGGCAAGGGCGTGCTGAAGGTCATGTCCAAGATGGGCGTGTCCACGATCGCGTCCTACACCGGCGCCCAGATCTTCGAGGCGCTGGGGCTGTCCAGCGAGCTGGTGGATCGGTACTTCACGGGGACCACGAGCCGTGTGGAGGGGATCGGGCTGGACGAGATCGCCGCCGAGGTGCTGAAGCGCCACGAGCGGGCCTATCCGCCCGACGGCATCCCGCTGCCGCACCGCACCCTTTCCGGCGGCGGCGAGTACAAGTGGCGCCGCGAGGGCCCGCCGCACCTGTTCGATCCCGAGACCGTGTTCCGGCTGCAGCACGCCACGAGGCAGGGCCGCTATGACGTGTTCAAGCAGTACACGGCGCGGGTGGACGACCAGTCGAAGCGGCTGATGACGCTGCGTGGCCTGCTGGAGTTCGACGCCGGCCGCGCACCCGTGCCGATCGATGAGGTCGAGCCGGTCAGCGAGATCGTGAAGCGGTTCTCCACCGGCGCGATGAGCTACGGCTCGATCAGCAGGGAGGCGCACGAGACCCTCGCGATCGCGATGAATCGGCTGGGCGGCAAGTCCAACACCGGTGAGGGCGGCGAGGACGTGGACCGGCTCCATGATCCGGAGCGGCGCAGTGCGATCAAGCAGGTCGCGTCCGGCCGATTCGGAGTGACCAGCGACTACCTGACCAATGCCTCCGACATCCAGATCAAGATGGCCCAGGGCGCCAAGCCCGGCGAGGGTGGCCAGCTGCCCGGCCAGAAGGTGTACCCGTGGGTGGCGAAGACCAGGCACTCGACGCCGGGCGTCGGGTTGATCTCGCCGCCGCCGCATCACGACATCTACTCGATCGAGGACCTCAAGCAGCTGATCCACGACCTGAAGTGCGCCAACCCGAGCGCCCGGGTGCATGTGAAGCTGGTCGCCGAGATCGGCGTCGGTACGGTGGCGGCGGGCGTCTCGAAGGCGAAGGCCGACGTGGTGCTGATCTCCGGCCACGACGGCGGCACCGGCGCGGCGCCGCTGACCTCGCTCAAGCACGCCGGCGGCCCATGGGAGCTCGGTCTGGCCGAGACCCAGCAGACCCTGCTGCTGAACGGCCTGCGGGACCGGATCGTCGTGCAGGTCGACGGCCAGCTGAAGACCGGCAGGGATGTCGTGATCGCTGCGCTGCTCGGCGCGGAGGAGTTCGGTTTCGCCACCGCGCCGCTGGTGGTCTCCGGCTGCGTGATGATGCGGGTCTGCCACCTGGACACCTGCCCGGTGGGCGTGGCCACCCAGAACCCGGACCTGCGGGCGAAGTACAACGGTCATGCGGACTTCGTGGTGAACTTCTTCGAGTTCATCGCCGAGGAGGTGCGCGAGCACCTCGCCGCGCTGGGCTTCCGCTCGATCGAGGAGGCGGTCGGCCACGTCGAGGTGCTGCGCACCCGGCAGGCTGTCGATCACTGGAAGGCGAAGGGCCTGGACCTCGCCCCGGTCCTGCATCGGGTCGAGCTGGGCGAGGGCGATCCGCTGCACTGCGTGACCACGCAGGACCACGGACTGGCGGAGAAGCTGGATGTGCAGCTGCTGGAGATCGCGCGGCCGGCGCTGGAGAGCGGGGAGCTGGTTCGTGCGGACCTGACCGTGCGCAACGTGGACCGGACGGTGGGCACGATCCTTGGCCACCACGTGACCAGGGCAACGAACGGACAGGGGCTGCCGGAGAACACCATCGACCTCACTCTGCGGGGCACCGCGGGCCAGAGCTTCGGTGCATTCCTTCCGCGCGGGGTCACCCTGCGGCTGGTGGGCGACTCCAACGACTACTTCGGCAAGGGTCTCTCCGGCGGCCGGCTGATCCTTCGTCCGCACAAGAACGTTCCGTTCGTGGCCGAGGACCAGATCATCGCCGGCAACGTGATCGCCTACGGTGCAACGAGCGGTGAGCTGTTCATCCGTGGCCAGGTGGGGGAGCGCTTCTGCGTCCGCAACTCCGGCGCGGTCGCCGTCGTGGAGGGTGTGGGCGACCACGCCTGTGAGTACATGACCGGCGGGGAGGTGCTGATCATCGGACCGACCGGACGCAACATCGCGGCGGGCATGTCCGGTGGCGTGGCGTGGGTGCTCGACCTGATGCCGGAGCGCCTGAACAGCGAACTGGTGGACGCGCTGCCACTGGAGGCCGACGATGTCAGCCGCGTCCGGGCCCTGCTCGGCAGGCACGCGGAGGAGACCGGCTCCACGGTGGCAGAGCGTCTGCTCGCTCTGTCGGACGATGAACTACGGGACCGCTTCACCATGCTGATGCCCCGCGACTATGCGCGGGTGCTGAAGGCGAGGGCCGACGCCGAACTCGCCGGGCTGGACGAGGAGACCACGGTCAAGCTGATGATGGAGGCTTCCCATGGCTGATCCCAGAGGGTTCATGACCACCCCGCGCGAGGTCGCGGAACGGCGTCCGGTGGCCGAGCGGGTGCACGACTGGAGCGAGGTGTACCCGGGCACGCCGGGCAAGGCCGTGCTGCCGATCATCGCCCGGCAGGCGGGTCGCTGCATGGATTGCGGCATCCCGTTCTGTCACCAGGGGTGCCCGCTGGGCAACCTGATCCCGGAGTGGAACGACATGGTCTGGCGTGACGACTGGCGCGGGGCGCTGGAGCGGCTGCACGCCACGAACAACTTCCCCGAGTTCACCGGACGGCTCTGCCCGGCCCCGTGCGAGACGGCCTGCGTGGTGGGGATCAACCGCGACCCGGTCACGATCAAGAACGTCGAGGTGGCGATCATCGACCGCGCCTGGGACGACCGCCGGGTGATCCCGCAGCCGGCCGCGTGGCACACCGGCAAGACCGTCGCGGTGGTGGGCTCCGGCCCGGCCGGTCTGGCGGCTGCCCAGCAGTTGACCCGCGCCGGCCACACCGTGGTCGTCTACGAACGCGCGGACGCCCCCGGCGGCCTGCTCCGGTACGGCATCCCGGAGTTCAAGATGGAGAAGGCCGTCCTCGACCAGCGGCTGAAGCAGATGCGCCTCGAGGGCACGGTGTTCAAGAACGGCGTCGACATCGGCACCGACATCACTGGCGAGCAGTTGCTCGAGCGTTTCGACGCGATCGTGCTCGCGATCGGTTCCACGGTGGCGCGCGACCTGCCGGTGCCCGGCCGCGAGCTCGCCGGGATCCACCAGGCGATGGAGTTCCTGCCCCAGGCCAACCGGGCAGCGCTGGGCCAGGAGATCGAGGACCAGATCACCGCGCACCACAAGGACGTCGTGATCATCGGTGGCGGCGACACGGGCGCGGACTGCCTGGGCACCTCGATCCGGCAGGGTGCCCGCTCGGTGACCCAGCTGGAGATCATGCCGACTCCGCCCCAGGCGCGTCCGTCGAACCAGCCGTGGCCGACCTACCCGATGATCTACCGGGTGTCCTCGGCCCACGAGGAGGACGGCGAGCGGCTGTACTCGGTCTCGACCACCGAGTTCACCGGGGACGACTCCGGCAACGTGAGCGGGCTGAACGTGAACGAGGTGGCCATGGTGGATGGCCGCTTCGAGGTGGTCCCCGGCACGGAGCGGTTCCTGCCCGCCCAGCTGGTGCTGCTCGCGATGGGCTTCACCGGCCCACAGCGCGCCGGCGTGGTCGAGCAGCTCCACCTGGAGCTGGATCCGCGGGGCAACATCGCCCGCGGCGAGGATTTCGCCACCAGCACCGATCGCGTTTTCGTCTGCGGGGACGCCGGGCGCGGCCAGTCGCTGATCGTCTGGGCGATCGCGGAGGGACGCTCCTGCGCCAACGGCGTGGACGCCTTCCTGCAGGGGTCGTCGCGGCTGCCCAAGCCGATCATGCCCACCGACCGGCCGATGGTCGTGTAGTCGGGAGGTTCCGCCCACCCATCCCGGTCATCGACCGCTGCGGACGCCAGCGGACCCTGCGGGGTTCGCCTCGTGGACGGCCGGTTTGCTTCGGCCGGTACCCGCGGCGGAACAGGCGGACCGTTCTGGCTGTCCTGCGGCATCGGTAGGCTGACTCGTCGTGAAGACCTCGAAGCGGCTGAAGAAGCTGCGTACGCTGGCTGAACTCGCGGTGCGACTGCCGCTGCCGAGCGGACCGACGCCGATCAAGGCGCCCCTGGATGTGGTGACGCGGTTCGTGAAGGCGTGGAACGCGGGGGATGCCAGCGCGATCGGCGAGCTCTTCGCCGATGATGCGGACTTTGTGAACGTGGTCGGGTTGTGGTGGACGAGCCGCCGCGCGATCCGGCGGGCCCTGAAGCGTGGCTTCAACGAGTGGTTCAAGGGCTCGGAGTTCACCGTCGAGAAGCTCAGCCAGCGCCTCGTGGGGGAGGACGGTGCGGTGGTGCTGGCCCGCTGGCGCATCGACGGGCAGACCGATCCGGCGGGGGCGCCCGCCCCGGCGCGGCGCGGGGTGGCGACGGTGGTCCTGCAGCGGCTGGAGGACGGTACCTGGCTGTGCGTGGCCTGGCACAACACCGACATCGCGGCCGCCGCGGACACCAACCTGATCATCGACGGGGTGGTCACCCCCACCAGCTATCTCGACCAGGCCGGGGACGGTTCCTGAGGGGTCCGGGCGGAGCTCGCCGGGGTGACCCGGGCTACAGTGCGACGCCCTCGTGGAGGCGGTGCAGCGTGCTCTTGCCGAACAGGGACTCGACCAGGTCGACGCCGAGTTCGGCCGTCGTGTTGCGCACGTCGAGGGCGGGGTTGAGTTCGACGAGGTCGACCGAGCCCAACCGGCCGGTGTCGGCGATCATCTCCATCGCCAGGTGCGCTTCCCGGTAGGTGGGGCCGCCCCGCACCGGGGTGCCGACGCCGGGCGCGATCTCGGGGTCGACGAAGTCCAGGTCGAGGCTGAGGTGCAGGTGGGTGTTCTCGTCCACCCCGGCCAGGGCCCGCACCATGGTGCGGCGCATGCCGATCTCGTCGACGAAGCGCATGTCGAACACCTCGACGCCCTCGGCGAAGAGGAACGCCTTCTCGCCCGGATCCACGCTGCGGAGTCCGACCTGGCGGATGTCGTCGGTGCTGAGCGCGGGCGGCGGTCCGGCGAGGGTGATCAGCTCCTCGGGTCCATGCCCGGCCAGGCACGCGACCGGCATTCCGTGGATGTTCCCGGACGGGGTCAGCTCCGCAGTGTTGAAGTCGGCGTGCGCGTCCACCCAGATCACCCGCAGGCTCTTGCCCTGTGCCCGGCAGTGCGCGGCCACAGCGCTGATTGATCCGATCGCGAGGCTGTGGTCTCCGCCGAGGAGGATCGGCAACCGTCCGGCGTCCAGTTCGGCCGCCGTCGCCGCGAACACCGCCCGGTTCCAGGCCGTGACCTGTGGCAGGTGCCGGTAGCCGTCGATCGGCGGGAGCTGGGGGTTGTCCGGGCCGGAGAGATCGCCGGCGTCGCGGACGTCGCAGCCGAAGCTGGCCAGCGCCGCAGCGATGCCCGCCACCCGGAGGGCCTGCGGCCCGAGCCGGCACCCCACCCGTGACGCTCCGATGTCCGTGGGTGCCCCGATCAGGCTCACCTGCTGCACTCCAGCCCCTTCCTCTGCGACGTCGCTGCCGCAAGGATGCCACCATGAACAGCGGAACCGGGCAAGGACCGACGCGCCGGGTGGCGCTGTTGCGTGGCATAAACCTCGGCGGGAACCGGACGATCCCGATGGCCGGGCTGCGGGACCTCGCCGGACGCCTCGGCTGGACGGACGTGGCAACCCATCTGCAATCGGGGAACCTGCTCTTCACTGCCGCCGCCGGTGACGAGGAGGCGGCAGCGCAGCTGGTCAGGGCTGTGCGCGGGGAGTTCGGGATCGATGTGGACGTCGTGATCCGCACCGGCGCACAGTTGCGGGCCCTGCTGGACGCCCACCCGTACGCGGACGGCGATCCGTCCCGGGTGGTGGTCGCGTGCGCCGACGGCCCGGTCGGAGAGCTCGCCGCACGCCGGCTGAACGAGCTCGCCTCGGGCAGGGAGCGGGTGCAGGTGGCGGACACCGGCACCGATGTGTACGCGCATTTCCCCGAGGGTCAGGCCGCCTCGAAGCTCGCCGCGGGCCTGCTCGCCGCGCTGCGTCCGGTCACCGGGACGGCGCGCAACCTGCGCACGCTGACCCGCATCGTCGAGCTCCTGGATGCAGGAGCATCCGGGCGGTGAGTCGGTCGCGGGCGTCGTCAGTGGCCGGGGTTATGGTGAGTACTCGCTGACTTCCCCCAGCGTTCTTCCTGGAGTCCGTAGCCATCCTGACGGAGGTCGTGGGTCAGCGTGTCGAGCAAGTTCGTCCACCTGCACAACCACTCGGAGTACTCGATGCTGGACGGTGCCGCCCGGCTGAAGGACATGGTGGCGCGCTCGGAGGAACTGGGCATGGGCGCCCTCGGCGTCACCGATCACGGCAACATGTTCGGCGCCTACGAGTTCTACAAAGCGGCCCGAAACTCCCCGGTGAAGCCGATCATCGGGCTCGAGGCCTACCTGACGCCGAAGACCCACCGCAGCGAGCGCAAGCGGGTGCAGTGGGGCGACGGCACCGGTGACGACGTCTCGGCCAAGGGCGCCTACACCCACATGACCATCTGGGCCGAGGACACCGCGGGCATGCACAACCTGTTCCGGCTCAGCTCGATGAGCTCGCTGGAGGGGTTCTTCTACAAGCCCCGCGCGGACCGGGAGCTGCTGAACCGGTACGCCAAGGGCCTGATCGCCACCACCGGCTGCCCGTCCGGGGAGGTGCAGACCTACCTGCGGCTCGGGCAGTACGACGAGGCGATCGCTTCGGCCGCGGAGTTCCGCGACATCTTCGGCGCGAACAACTTCTACGTCGAACTGATGGACCACGGCCTCGAGATCGAGAACAAGGTGCGCGACGGGTTGCTCCGGATCGCGAAGGACCTGAACCTGCCGCTGGTCGCCACGAACGACTCCCACTACGTGCGGGCAGAGGACGCCGAGGATCACGACACCCTGCTGTGCGTGTCCTCCGGGTCGAACAAGGACACCCCGAACCGGTTCAAGTTCGACGGCAACGGCTACTACCTGCGACCTCCGGAGGAGATGCTGGCGCTGTTCGCCGATGTCCCCGAGGCCTGCAGCAACACCCTGGCGATCGCCGAGCGCTGCAACATCTCGTTCGCCGAGGGCACCGGCACGTACATGCCGCAGTTCCCGGTGCCGGCAGGGGAGAGCGAGGCGTCCTGGTTCATCAAGGAGGTGCACCGGGGCCTGGCGGAGCGTTTCCCCGATGGCATCCCCGAGTACGCGACCACGCAGGCCGAGTACGAGGAGGACGTGATCATCGGCAAGGGTTACGCCGGGTACTTCCTGGTCGTGGCCGACTTCATCAACTGGGCCAAGGCGAACGGCATCCGGGTGGGTCCCGGACGCGGCTCCGGCGCCGGCTCGATGTGCGCCTACGCCATGAAGATCACCGACCTCGACCCGGTGCCGCACGGCCTGATCTTCGAGCGCTTCCTGAACCCCGAGCGTCCCTCGATGCCGGACTTCGACGTGGACTTCGACGATCGCCGCCGCGGCGAGGTGATCCGCTACGTCACCGAGAAGTACGGCGACGACCGGGTCTGCCAGATCGTCACCTACGGGACGATCAAGGCCAAGCAGGCGATCAAGGACTCCGGGCGGGTGCTGGGCATGCCGTTCTCGCTGGGAGAGAAGATCACCAAGGCCTACACCCCGCCGGTACAGGGCAAGGACGTCCCGATCGCCGATGTGTTCAACCCCGAGCACGAGCGCTACGGCGAGGGCACCGAGTTCCGAGAGCTGTACGAGTCCGACCCCGACGTGAAGCGGGTGGTCGACACGGCCCGCGGCATCGAGGGCCTGAAGCGGCAGTGGGGCGTGCACGCGGCCGGCGTGATCATGTCCTCCGCGCCGCTGATGGACGTGATCCCGATCATGAAGCGGGAGCAGGACGGGCAGATCATCACCCAGTTCGACTACCCGAGCTGCGAGGCGCTCGGCCTGGTCAAGATGGACT